>ERZ506847.336-NODE-336-length-7913-cov-4.2913_pt1 | contig 7913 bp, 4 predicted proteins | sample MGYA00512909_ERZ506847 | MGnify/ENA metagenome assembly ERZ506847 | reverse complement strand
TGTGCTCTTCCGATCTGATCGCTATTGTAGTATTTTTCTGTCCTTTTACATTATATCTGATTCTCCAAATATGGTATAAGATAATATAAAATATCGTCATCGTGATGGATGTGATAAATTTTCCTATTCCTAATGCCGTCGTATAATTTTCAAGTCCTGTCGTGCACAGTGCAATCGCTCTTGGCACCAAATGGAAAGAATCTCCTAATCCCAGAACAACAGCCATAATTCCAAATAACTTATACTGCTTATTTTCATGGCTTTTCGCTATCATGATGATGCCTAATGCCACAACGCCAACCAAATAACATGCGTCAAATAAAGTTTCAATAACTGCCTGCATTTTATTATCCTCCTTTTTAATTGAACATTGTTCATTTTATTTTATAAAAGAGCCCACTTGATCAAATGATTCAGTGGGATTTATAAATATAATTTGAAATAAAAATGAAAAGCGGAGAAAAATCTCCTCTTTTCAGTAAAGAAGAGACAATCAAGGTAAAAATATAATCAATAAATTTTTCATCTGTAAATTCATGATGAAAGAGATCTTTCTTAACTTGCATATCTTTTCTCAATACATCTAAAAGAGTTTTCTTTAATTTAGAAAAATAAAGATTCATCATCTCAATTCCTTCTTTTTTTCCTTCTGTGGCAAAATTTAAAGAATGGATAGAAAAAAATCCAGGGTATTTTGTATTCCCATTTTCAATGATTTGATACATACACTGAACGGCTTCGATAAAACAATTGGATTTTGTCAAATGATCAAACGGTTCAAATATTTCTTTCCATACACTTTCTACCGTCGCTATCACAAGTTTTGTCTTTGATGGAAAATAATTGTATACCGTTCCAATCGAAATACCGCATTCCTGTGCAATATTTCTCATATTAAATGATGAAATTCCATTTTTCAAAATATATTTTTTGCTTTTATTTAAAATAGCTTCTTCTGTTGTTATTTGTCTATTCAACTTCAGCCTCCTGCAATATGAACACTGTTCATTTTATGTATACCATACCTTTTTTTACTTGTCAACATCAAAATATTCAATTCAAAATATAAATTTTTTACTCCAATATTTTCTCCGGTTTAAACTTTAAATAATCTCCAGAAACTAATTTATACTCGATACCATTTACATATCCTTTAAAGCTATCATCATATCGTTCCCTTCCATGGCAATGAGAATATATCACTTTTTCTGCCCCATACGATTCTGCCAGTAAAGTAAATGGGCTTTCCATCTCTCCAATCGTTGTGGGAGGATAGTGCAGAAACATCAAAAATTTTTCATATCCTGCTGCTTTTGCAGCTTCAAAAGAAACTTTCAGCCGTTCTGCTTCACGGTCGCGGATTTTTAAGAAATGTTCCACACTATCTTTTCCCTCATAGCAATATCCCTTTGTTCCAACTAGGGCATAATCTTGATAAGTAAAAAAATTATTCTGAAGAAAGGAAAGTTTTCCGGCAAACTGTTCGTTAAGCTGCTTTGTTTTTTTTGCATCCCAGAACATATCATGATTCCCCCGCAAAAGGATCTTCCGGCCTGGAAGCGCTTCTATAAATGCAAGATCTTCCTTTGCTTCCGCCAAATTTCTTCCCCAAGAATGATCGCCCGTAATCACAGCCGTATCCTCCTGTGTGATTCGTCTCTTCCAATATTTTTCTATTTTTTTTACATGATTTTTCCACTCTGTGCCAAATATATCCATTGGTTTATTTGCTGTAAATGACAGGTGAAAATCTCCAATTGCATATAGCGCCATACTGTCCCCTTCTTCAAAAAAATGTTATATAATCTGCACCTGCTCTTTTTGCCTGATCCATCTGATCCTTTCTCGCAATGTGGCGAACTACCCACCGCTTAAAGGTAGTGGGTTTTCTGGCTGAAAATTTACAAATCTTATTTCCCCTCTCTTCTGTTTTTTATCTCTCATCTCTCGGCTTCTTTTTAAGCTTTCATACAATGAGACTCAAAAATTTTTTGACGCATTCGTTTCGCTATGCAGATACATTTGTCGCGTTTTCTGTGATTGACTTAATCGTCTCGATCAAAGAATTTCTTGTCTTTGCATCAAACATTTTTATAAAACTGATCGGTTTATCAAACGGTGGTTTCTGCAAATCTGAAATATTTTCCATATATCCATTTTGTTCAATATGGTTGATGATTTTATATACAAATGAAATTTGTCTCTGATTTAAAGAGGCATCGTTGATAAATTTAGAGAAGGCTTCCATCGCCGCCTCATGATCCAATTTTGCAATCTGACGGATCAATAACCCAAACGGCATAGAGCCAAATTCTCTCTCATATTCGTCTTTGCTTCCCAGTTCACTTGTAAGAATACGTTCCAGTTCTTTGTAATCCCCTGATGACAATGGAATGTTATGCGTTAATTTATGAATCGCCAATGTATTTCCGTGTTCTTCCACATACCGGTTTACCTTTTTTCTGTAATCCTCAAAATCATATGCCGGATCTAATACCGTTCCCTCTTTCCGATCAATGACAGGATCTTCCAATCTCGTAAAGATCTCCTGTCTTCCACTCGTTCCCTCGGCTAGAAATTTCATCAGATCTCGCATTTCTTTCCGAACTTTTTCAAACAGCAGAAGATCTCCTGTTTGCCAGAAAGAATCGCTCTGAATCTCTTTGATAACAGACAGTTTTTCTTTCACCTGCGGAATACTGATCTTTTTTTCCATCAAATTTGAGATCTCACAAAGCTGTTTTTTTGCTTTCTTAAAGCCAGGTAAATCTTCTATCTCAGAAAGCATCATACCGAAGATAAAATTGTCAAATCGTTTTGCTGCTTCGTCGGTATCATTTGTCTTGACAATCGGAGCAATCTTTCTGATCAATTCTCCCTTATCTCCTTCACTGATATAATGAAGTGCATTTTCTTTTTTATATTTTTCCACAAATTGTCTTTGCATTCTCACAGATACGAGATCCATATTGAGATCCTGGATCTGCTCCCTGCAGGTCTGGATCAGTTCTGAACGAAATCTTTGATATTCCTCCCCTGCAAATGGACTTTCCTGCAATGCGGCGGCAAGGCGAATCCGCTTTCCAAATATATTTTCCTGCAGGGTCTTTGTCTCTTTTCCCTCATATCCGTTTGGCTTTTCACGAAAATATTCAAAGTTCCCACAGTAATCAAAAATCAAAAACCGTTTTTTTCCTGTATATTCTCCGTCTATCGCATCAACACAGGTCAGATTCGGAGCCAGTCTCGTTCCTCTCCCGATCATCTGCCAAAATTTTGTTTTGGAACGCACTTTTTTAAAAAATACAAGGTTAACACACTCCGGCACATCAATTCCTGTGTCCATCATATCCACTGACACCGCAATATACGGTTCTTTTTCTGGTATTTTAAAATCATCTATCACGGTCTGTGCATACGCATCATCACAGATCACTCGCTGTGCAAATGTTCCCTTATATTTTGGATACAGCTTGTTAAACCGTTCCAGAATAAACTCCGCATGTCTCTTATTCTGCGCAAAAATAATTGTCTTTCCAAGTCGGTCGCCGCCTGCTGTCTTTATTCCCCTCTCCATCAGATCCTGTAAAACCTGATCCACGGTCGTCTCATTAAAGACAAATTTATTTAACTCTGATGATGAGATAGATTCCGGCATTTCTCCGTCTTCTCCGAAATCTTCTTCATATCGCGCCTTATCTTCTTCTGACAGTTTTTCGTATGTAATTCCTTCTTCCAAAAACTTTGTTTTCACCTCAAAATTATAATAAGGTACAAGTACATGATCTTTGTATACAGCCGTCTCATAGTCGTACGCATATGTAGGCACACCCTGTTCCATCTCAAAAAAATCATATGTATTTCTGTCCACTTCTGTCTTTGGTGTGGCTGTCAGTCCCACCACGAACGCATCAAAATATTCAAAAATCGTCTTATATTTTTTAAAAATACTTCGGTGACTTTCATCTACAATAATAAGATCAAAATGTGCCGGACTGAAAAAAGGAACTCCTTTCTCTGTCTTTACAGAGTCAATCGCATTCAGCATCGTAGGGTACGTTGAAAATATAATTCTGGCATTTCGGTCATCTTTATTGGAACATAAGTTGCAAAGCGACATATGAGGAAGATAATTTTTAAAATCGTCTTTCGCCTGTTTTACTAACGCCGTTCTGTCTGCCAGAAATAAAACATTCGTCACATATCCGCCTCTGCTCAATACATCGACCAGACTGGATGCCGTTCTCGTCTTTCCTGTTCCCGTCGCCATCACAAGAAGACTCTTTCTGAATCCTTGAGCCATGTGTTCTCCAACTGCACGAATTGCTTCTTTTTGATAATAGCGGTCTGTGATCTTATCATCAATCGCAATGGTGTCCAAATTTTTGCGTTCCTCTCTCCGATTCATTCTCTTCTGCAAGTCATTTTTGCTGAAAAATCCGCTTATCTTTCTCTGAGGACCCTCCGCATCGTCCCAAAAATACGTTTCAAAGCCGTTCGATGTGAACATCATCGGACGTCTCTTAAATTTTCTTTCAAGACAATCCGCATAAAGCATAGCCTGTCTCCGCCCGATATTCGGATCTCTGCTCGCTTTTTTTGCTTCAATCACTGCAAGAGGTAATCCGTCTTTTCCAAAAAGAACGTAGTCCACATATCCTTTCTGTCCCACTGTTCCAGTCATATCCTGAACAGGGTACTCCTCCCAGACATCGGAATCCTCACCTTCAAAATTCCATCCCATTAACTTTAAATCAAGATCAATATACTGTTTTCTCGTGCAAAATTCATTCAAATCCTGAGCGCTAAATTCTCGTGTCTTTTTATGCTCTTCTTTTTCTGCCGTATACATTCTGGACATCTGCTCAATTTGTTTCTGCAGCGCTGCAATCTGTGCGTCTTTCTCTTCTAATAAACTTTCCTGCTCTTTTATTTTTTTCGTATCTACAATTACTTTTTCGGCCGGTATTTTTTTCTCATCAAATTTTCGTTCAATATAATCCTCACCGTAACAATAGTCAATCCATTCAACAAATTCAAACAATCCCCGTAGGGATGTCAGAGCATCCCCCGCCTGAACGCTGCGCTCTGTGTGAACAGCAAGATTTCCCAGTTTCACAATAAATAAAAGTTTCCCCCATGTCTTATAGTCAACTGCAAACCGAAAGGTCGGCTCGTGAATCATGGATTGTAAATTGTCTTTATATGGCATCTCAATCGTATTATCTGCCGCATATACCCATCTCACCGCAAGTTCCAATGCCTTTCGGCATCCCACCGCACACATCGCAGGCGCAGAGGCGTATACTTTTTCTGCTTCCGCTGCCGCAGAGGCAAACAGAGCATATTCCTTTTTTGTTTTTAAAAATTCAAAATTCGTCATTTGTTTACTCCTTGTATCTGCCCAGTCCATAATCGTTCTGCTGCTTCTGTGCGTCCTGTCGTTCTGTAAAAATATCCCCCGATCATGGCTCGTGATCATAGATCATACGTCTGTCGTTTTTCTTTATTTCTTTTTATCTCTTTTTATTTCTCTTTATTCTTCTTTATCTCTTCTCTATCTATTTCTTCATGAAATATTCTACAAATATTTTACTCTTATAATAACACTTTAGCAAGGATGCCCCTTTTTCTTTCTTTTTTTACAATATCTTCTGAAACCCTAGTCAGAACCCCCTTTGCCTTTAGGAGCTGAACAATTCACACTTATCGCCACTTATCTTCGCTGATAGAATAATTTTCGATTGATCCGATCATAATAAATAAATGCAAAACTTTTATACCACTTATCGTAAGATGAATAGGAGGAAATTTATACCAATGCAATTAAATCAAAGAAAAGCCGCTATCATTGGATGCGGTTTCGTTGGATCTGCCACTGCATTTGCATTAATGCAAAGCACTTTATTTTCTGAACTCGTTTTGCTCGACTCTAATTTTGCTAAAGCTGATGGCGAGGCAAAAGATATCGCGCATGGAATCCCATTTACTGGACAAATGAAAATATATGCCGGTAATTATGACGATATCGTTGATGCGGCAATTATTATTGTGACAGCTGGCGCAGCTCAGAAACCTGGAGAAACCAGACTCGATCTCGTGCGTAAAAATGTAGAAATCTATAAAAAGATTATCCCTGAAATTTCTAAACGTGATTTTAAAGGTATTCTGCTCATCGTCTCAAATCCAGTAGATATTCTTACCTATACGGCAATAAAGCTGAGTGGTCTCCCTGAAAACAGAGTCATCGGTTCCGGAACTGTCCTTGATACGGCACGACTAAAATATGTACTGGGAGAACATCTGGGTGTCGACAGCCGAAGCGTTCATTCCTTTATCATAGGCGAACATGGCGACAGCGAAATAGCAGTCTGGAGCAGTACAAATATTTCTGGAATACCACTGGACGATTTCTGTGAAATGCGGGGACATTTTAATCACGATCAGGCAATGGATCAAATTGCTGAAGATGTAAAAAACAGCGCATATGATATCATTGCCAAAAAACAGGCTACCTACTATGGCATTGCCATGTCAGTAAAAAGAATTTGTAAATGTATTATGCAGGATGAAAAATCGATCCTTCCTGTCTCATCCATGCTGCATGGCGAATATGGAATTGATGGGATTTCACTCAGTATGCCAGCCATTATCGGTCATGATGGAATCGAAACTCACGTTCCGATTCAGCTCAATGACGAAGAATACCATGCGCTAAAAAAATCCGCACAGACACTAAAAAATGTGATACAAGGGCTTGATTTTGGAAATTCATGAGCAGATGAATTTCCTGATTCTATTAAGCATATCTTATTTTTTATTCAGGAAAGCAAATGTGAAAAGCAGATGCTTTCCTGAAGTTTGAGTTGTTTATTTGCAAATGTTTCATCATAAATACTCATAGAAATCAGCTGCATTTCTTTATGCAAAAAGTAAAAATTTTCAAAAAACGTAAGTTTTGAGCTGTATTTATAATTCTTCAGTGAACTACCCACCACTTACAGAAGTGGGGGCTTCATGAGAATAGCGCGTGACTATTAGGCCACACGTATTCTCATAGGCGTTGCCACAACGCCTCTACTGTATAGTGCAGTTAAGCACACAACATTACTTTTACGAAGGATATTCAGGGCACCGTTTACGTCTGCATTGAATTCATATCCGGTGGATGTACGGTAGAGTCCTCGTTTTACCCTTTTTCCACTGAATTTCACAAGATTCTGGCTGTCATCTTTGCTATAGACAGGCATAGTATCCCCGTCAAAAAAGGATGCTTTGGATGTATAGCTCTCTTCTTGCAGCACGTAATGGATTCCATAGAGTTTGCACAAGTATTCCAGTTTCTTGCGGATTTCTCCAACCGGAAGGTTAACCAGGTTCTGGTTATTTCTTCGTCCGATGTTGGACTTGTTCTGAAGGTCTTTATTATAGCCAATGACCACATGTCCGATCTGATTTTCGATACAGTAATTGATGATATATCGGCAGGTCTTGTTGATATAGTCATTTACCGCATTATTTCGTTTTCGGGCAACGTATGCCTGGCGCTTGGTAGTTCCTTCGATTCCCTGCAGGTCTTTGATGCTCTGCAGACGAGCATTTTCCTTGTTGAACCACTGGTTGATGGATTTGATACGTTTTCCATCCATAATGAAAGAATAGCCTCCATTGGTTACACAGGTAGCCAGATTGTTTATTCCTAAGTCAATGGCAAGTGCTTTGTTTTGGTCTGTGATAGTTTCGATTTTCTCCACCTCATAGGTGTATTGAATTTCGAAAAACCTTGCATTGGCTTTTGGGATAATCCGGATTTCCTTGATGGTCTTGTCTTTCAGGACAGGTGGAATGGTAATGGTAATCGGTTCATGAGTCTTTTTGAAGGACTTGGAGTATGGAAGGACAAACTGGTTCTC
>ERZ506847.313-NODE-313-length-8191-cov-4.02114_pt1 | contig 8191 bp, 9 predicted proteins | sample MGYA00512909_ERZ506847 | MGnify/ENA metagenome assembly ERZ506847 | reverse complement strand
AAGAGCTCGGCCTTTGATATGAAGACGGTCTACCGTTATCTCATCACGGCGGGCGTGGGGCTCCTGATCGTGCTCCTTGTCGTCCTCATGAAGAACGGCTTTGAGGAGCAGGACGTCGAGATCGCCATGCAGATCTGGTGCGATGCCTTCTTTGTTTCGGGCGTCTTCCTCACCTGCGGCGGGCTCATCGTCGTCGCCAGCAACGGGGGCGTGTTCGATATGCTCGGCTATGCCGTTTCGCTGCTGTGGTATACCTTCAAGTCCTCCAAGGTGGAGCGCAAATATAAGACGTTCTACGACTACCGCGAGGCGCGTAAGGACCGCAAGCGCAGCGTTTCTTTCGTCCTCATCGTGGGATTGGCGCTCATCGCCGTTTCCGTCGTGTTCCTCATCTTGTACGAGACGGTGGGCGCGGCATAAACAACAAAACAAAAGGCCTTCGCCGAAGTGCGGCGGAGGTCTTTTTTTGCGTGGAGGGGGCGCGGGGGCATGCCTTAGAGTACGGAGGCAAAGAGTGTCAGGATGGGCGCGTAGAGCGCGGCAAAGAGGAGGACGAGTTCGGCGGCGGCAAGGCAGAGGAGCAGCGTTCTGAGCACCGCGGAAGAGCGGCGGATGGCTGCCTCCCGCTCGCGTTCCAAGGCGGGAAGGACGCTTTGAAGGAGGGCTGCGATGCTGTTGGACCGCTCGCCCGCCGCGATTGCCGCGATGAGGAAGGCGGGGAAGAGTTTCTCCTGTGCGAGGGCGCGGGAGAGGGGCTCGCCCGACAAGAGGCGCGCCGCCGCCCGTTGGATGCCGCGCGCCGCGCGGGCGTTCGGAAGGAGCGCGGCGGAACATGTGAGCGCTTCGGGGAGGGTCGCCCCTCCCTCTTGAAGAAGAGGGAGCATGCGGCAGAAGCGGACGGCGATTTTGCAGCGTTCGGCGCGGGAGCGCAATTTGAGCGCGTCCAGTCGCAGCCGCACGGTGGGGAGGCGGCTCACGAAAAAGAGCAGCAGGGCGGCGGCCCCTAGGACGGGGAGCAGCCAGACGGCGCTCATAAGCAGCCATGTGCCGAAAGAGGCGACCGCTTGCGTCAGCGGCGGGAGGGGGATGCTAAGCGTGGAGAACGCCTCTTCAAGGGCGGGGAAGACGAGCGCCGCAAAGAGCAGAAAGAAGAGAAGGAGCCCCGCGCACATCAGGGCGGGATAGAGCGTGCTGCCGCGGGAAGCGCGTTCGCGCGTCTCCTGCTCCAATGCTTCGCCGGCGAGCGTGAGCCCGCGCGGATAATTCCCGCTCTCTTCCGCAAGCAGGCAGAACTGCACGGCGGTGCGGGGGAACTTTTCGCGGGCGAAGGCTTCGGAAAGGGGGATGCCCGCAAGCACGGCTTCTTTCAGCCTTGCGGCAGCCCGTGTGAGGCGGCGCGTGCCCTCCGCGGCGCAAAGCAATGCCTCGGGGAGAGCCATCCCCGAGGCAAGCAGTGCAGCTGACCTGCGGCAGTATCCCGCCGCTTCTTCTTTGGATACGAAAAAAGCAGAAAGATGGCCGTTTTTGCGGCGGTTTACCGGTTCTAAAAAATCCATTTTTTCTTTTATGATCATTTCCATCTCCCGAAACGGATCTGTTTGTCGAGATCGGGATGATATTGTTCCAACTGCGGCTCGTCCGGATCGGCATAGCCGATGCCGATGAATGCGGGGATCATATAGGTGGGCGGCACTTTGAGCTTTGCCTTTACCGCGTCGTGTTCCTTATCGAGCGGTATCCGCATGGAGCAGGAAAGCCCCTCGGCTGCCGCCGCCAAAAAAGATATTTTCTATCACGCACCAGATGGTGGCGAACGGATCGAGTTTGCAAACAGATTCGCCGTTCAGCTGTTTTGATCTGAATAGGGGAATGATCACATACGGCGCGTCTTTGAGCATGGTAAACTGTTTGGGCATGGCATAGCCATACATTTTCTGCCCTTTCAAAGTCAACTTCCTGTTTTAAAAATTCTCTTGTCGTTTTTCTCTGATTGATGACCTCGTAAAATTCCATTTTTCTGACACTCCTTTTTGCGAAAGACGCAAAAACAAGTTTTATTCTTCACGGGGATGTTATGATTTTTTTGTTGTATAATATCTGCGGGCAGTTTACTCCACGGGCTGTGCGGTGAGGAAGCTCAAGGAGAAGTCTTCGCGCGGAAGGGGCGCGCCGCTGCGGACGCATTCGCAGAAGAGCACAGAAAGGCGGGCGCTCTCGTCGCGGGCGCGGATGAAGAGCTCGTCGGCATTCCCGCCCTTGCCCTCCGAAAGGCGCGAAAAACCGTCTGAGACGAGGTATTCGGGGTCGGGGTGCTTGCGCGGATAGAGGCAGGAGAGGAAGGGCTTGGCATGAAAGGCATGCTCGAGCTTTTCCCATGCGCGCTGCGAGGAATAGCACTTCCCGTGGAAGAAAGTGAGATAGCGCCAGAAATTGCGGAGCCCCGCGTTGAATTTGCGCCTTTTCACTTCTTCGCGGCCGAGCTCTTCGGCAAGGCAGGCGTAGAGGCGGGCGACGGCGCCGCCTGCCGCCACCTTTTTGGCTGAGAAGGCGCAGCGGAACTTTTCCGCCTCCCGCCCGCGGAACTTGCGCAGGAAGTGGACGTCCCAATCGTTTTCGATGAGCTGGTGCACCCGCTTTTCGCTCTTTTCCTTGTCCATATAATGGTAAACGAAGGGATGGAAGGTGCTGTCCGTCGCGTAGTGGGCGATATAGCCGAGGATATAGGCAAAGGCGCGCGTGCGGTCCTCGTCCGAATAGACGGGGAAGCGGGCGTTCTGTTCGCCCGAGAGGATGCGGCAGAAGAGGCGGAACACGTCGTACGGGCGGTTGCGGTGCAGAAATTTGCCGAGGTTATACTCGCTGCGGCTGCCGATGCGGTAGAAAAAGAACATATCGGGCCCCTGGCAGCCGAGGAAATATTCGTCGGGGGCGCGCTCGATGATGTGCTGCAGCCCTTCGGGGAGGAGTTTTTCGGCCTCTTCGGCGACGAGCTGATGGGTGATGGCGGATGGCATAAATTCTCCTTTTAAGGTCGTAATTTTATGGACGAGGTGCTTTTTTAGAGCCCCTTTGTCGGCGAGAACATCTTTGCAGGAGTTTTCCTGTACGCAGAGTAAATTCCTACTGCCTCACCGGCGAGGTGCTCTCAGAGCCCCTTGCCTGCGAGAACATCTTTGCGGGAGTTTTCCATGAAAGCAGAGTAAATTCCTACTGCCCCATCGGCGAGATGCGGGAGCCGAAGATGGCGGTGCCGAGGCGGATCATATTGGAGCCGTGGGCAAGGCACAGCCGCCAGTCCCCGCTCATGCCCATCGAAAGGTGTTCGATGTTCGTATCGTGCGCCCGCGCGCGATCGTAGAGGGCGCGCATCTTATCGACAAGGCCGCCGAGATACCCTTCGTCGCCCGCAAGGGGGAGCATCGCCATGAACCCCTTGACGCGCAGCCCTTCCGTGCGGGAGAGCCGCTCATAGGCGGAAAACGCCTCTTCGAGGGGATAGCCGCTCTTCGATTCCTCGCAGCCGATGTTGACTTCGAGGAGGATGTCGGTGACAATGCCCGCGCGCACGGAGCGCTTCGCAAGTTCCGAGGCGAGCTCGTCGCGGTCGACGGATTCGACAAGATCGGTGCGGCCGATGAGGTACTTGACCTTGTTGAGCTGCAAGTGCCCGATGAAGTGGCGGCGCGCGCCGTGAACTTCGTCGAATTTGGCGGTGAATTCCTGCACCTTGTTTTCGCCGATGTCGGTGATGCCCGCTGCGATCGCCTCGTTGATCTCGGCGGGGGTGCGCGTCTTGGTGGCGGCGACGAGCGTCACCTTTTCATGACAGCAATTGCCGCCCTCCAGCTCTTTGAGGAGGGCGGTCACGTTTTCTCGGATCATATGCGTTCTGCGATGAGGCGGGTCATTTCGCGGCAGCCCACTTGTCTTCTGCCTTCGCTCATGATGTCGGGCGTGCGCCAGCCTTCGTTGAGCACTTCAAGGACGGCGTTCTCGACCGCCGCGCACTCTTCGGTGAGCGAGAAGGAGTCGCGCAGCATCATGGCGGCGGAGAGGATGGTCGCGATGGGGTTGGCGATATCCTTGCCCGCGATGTCGGGCGCCGAGCCGTGGATGGGCTCGTACAGCCCGCGCGTGCCGTCGCCCAGAGAGGAGGAGGCGAGCATGCCGATGCTGCCCGTCACCTGCGCTGCCTCGTCGGCGAGGATGTCGCCGAACATGTTGGAAGTTAAGAGCACGTCGAACTGCGCGGGGTTTTTGACGATCTGCATCGCCGCGTTGTCGACGAGCATATCTTCGACTTTGACGTCGGGGTAATTTTGTTCGGCAAAGGCGTGCACGGTGCGCCGCCACAGGCGCGAGCTTTCGAGCACGTTCGCCTTATCGACGGAGATGACGTGCTTTTTGCGCTTTCTCGCAAGCTCGCAGGCGATGCGGGCGATGCGCTCGATCTCGCGGACGGAGTACGTCTCGGTGTCCCAGGCGGTCTCGCCCATTTTTTCGTCGTCGTATCTTCCGCGCTTGCCGAAGTAGATGCCGCCCGTGAGCTCGCGGACGACGACGATCTCGATGCCGTTTTGTACGAGTTCGCGCTTTAAGGGGGAGGCGTCTGCAAGGGGCGCCCACAGCCGCGCGGGGCGGATGTTGGAATACAGCCCCATCGCCTTGCGGATGCCGAGGAGCCCCGCTTCGGGGCGCTTATCGCCCGGCAGGTTATCCCAGCGGGGGTCGCCCACCATGCCGCCCACGGCGCCTAAGAGCACGCTGTCCGAAGCGAGGCAGCGCTCCACCGTGTGCGCGGGCAGCGGTTCGCCGCACGCTTCGATGGCGCAGCAGCCCATGAGGAGGGGTTCGAAGGTGAATTCGTGGCCGTATTTTTTGGCAACTGCCTGAAGGACGGCAACGGCGCCGTCCGTGATCTCGGGGCCGATGCCGTCGCCCGCGAGCACTGCAATGTGTTTTTTCATGTCAATTTTCTCCGTATAAAACGATGGTGTTTTTGCTGAGGAGCGCCGAAAAAGCTGCCTGTTCTTTGGCTGCCTCAAAGAATCCTGCGGGAAGATAGACCGTTCTCCCTTCGATGAGGGAGAGCGCGGGGTAGGCGAGCTTTGTTTCGTACCGCCTTGCCGCCGAGAGCGCGAGCTCTTCCTGCTTCGAAAGGCCGAACCAGAGGTGGCGCTTCAAGCGTTCGCCGTCCACCGAGGGAAGATAGACTTCGACGAGATACTCCTTTTTGCGGGGAGAGGGGGCTTTCAGGTGCCGTTCGCCGCCGAAATAGGCAAGATACACGACGCCGTCCTTTCCGAGCCCCGCGCGGAGGAGCTCTTCCGTCTTCTGCGTCCGCTTCTGCCTCCCGTAGAAGAGGAAGACCGCCGCAAGGCAGAGGGCGTACACGCCGAAGAGCCCCAGCATGAGGTAGAGATAGAGGATATCCTCTTCGACGAACCACAGCGCGAGCGCGGTGAGCACAAGGACGGTGAGCACGGCGATGAGGACGGTAAAGAACAGGCGGGAGCGCTTCATGGCCTCATTTGAGCGAGTTGATGAGCCCGCCCGCGTCGATGATGCGCTGGATGAAGGGCGGGAAGGGCTGCGCTTTGAACTGCTCGCCCGTCGTCTCGTCGCGGATGACGCCGAGGGCAAGATCGCAGGAGACCGTGTCGCCTTCCCTGATCGCTTTGACGGCTTCGGGGCATTCGAGGATGGGCAGCCCGATGTTGATGGAGTTGCGGTAGAAGATGCGCGCGAAGGTGTTCGCGATGACGAGGGAGACGCCGCTCGCCTTGATGGCGATGGGCGCGTGCTCGCGCGAAGAGCCGCAGCCGAAGTTGTCTTCGGCGACGATGATGTCGCCCTTTTTCACCTTGTTCACGAAGTCCTTGTCGATGTCCTCCATGCAGTGGAGGGCGAGCTCTTCGGGGGAAGAGGTGTTGAGATAGCGCGCGGGGATGATGACGTCGGTATCGACGTTGCTGCCGAATTTATGCACGGTGCCTTGCACTTTCATGTTATTTTACCTCCTGAGGGGTCGCGAGACGGCCTAAAACGGCGCTCGCCGCGGCGACGTAGGGCGACGCGAGATAAATTTCGCTCGTGATATGCCCCATGCGGCCGACGAAGTTGCGGTTGGTGGTGGAGACGCAGCGCTCGCCGTCGGCGAGGATGCCCATGTGCCCGCCGAGGCAGGGTCCGCAGGTAGGGGTGGAAACGACGGCGCCTGCTCTCACCATGTCGGCGACGAGCCCTTCTTCGAGAGCCTGAAGATAAATTTCCTGCGTCGCGGGGATGACGATGCAGCGCACGCCGTCCGCGACCTTCCTGTCGCGCAAAATTTCGGCTGCCTGGCGCAGATCGGAGATGCGCCCGTTCGTGCAGGAGCCGATGACCGCCTGCTGGATGGGGAGCTCCTCCCACTCCGTGCGCGTGTTTTCGGGGAGATGGGGGAAGGCGACGGTGGGCTTCAGTGCGGAAAGGTCGATCGTATACGTCTTTTCATATTCCGCGTCCGCGTCCGCCTCGAAGATCTTGGGGGTGCGCCTGAAGCGCCCTTCCATGTAGGCGAGCGTCTTGTCGTCCACGGGGAAGATGCCGTTCTTCGCGCCCGCCTCTATCGCCATGTTGCAGACGGTGAAGCGATCGTCCATCGAGAGGGAGGCAACGCCCTCGCCCGTAAATTCCATGCTCTTGTAGAGCGCGCCGTCCACACCGATCGTGCCGATGATGTGGAGGATGAGGTCTTTGCCCGTGACGTAAGGGGGAAGGCTGCCTTTGAGCTCGAAGCAGAGAGCCGCGGGGACTTTGAACCACGCCTTGTTCGTCATCATGGCGGCGGCAAGGTCGGTGCTGCCCACGCCCATCGAGAAGGCGCCGAGCGCGCCGTAGGTGCAGGTGTGGCTGTCTGCGCCGATCACGCAGTCGCCCGCGCCCACGAGCCCCTGTTCGGGCAGAAGGGCGTGTTCGATGCCCATTTTGCCCACGTCGTAAAAGTGCGTCACCTGCTCCTTTTTCGCGAATTCGCGCGTCTTTTTCACCTGGCAGGCCGCCTTGATGTCCTTATTCGGGGTAAAGTGATCCATCACGAGCGCCACTTTGTCGCGGCACTTCACGCATCCGCCTGCTTTTTCCACCTCGTTGATGGCGACGGGGGCGGTGATGTCGTTGGCAAGTGCAAGGTCGAGCTCTGCTTCGATGAGCTGACCCGCTTCCACGCAAGAAAGTCCCGCGTGCGCGGCGAGGATCTTCTGCGTCATCGTCATTCCCATAGCGATTATCTCCTTGTTTGTGTTTGACAAAATTATAGCACATGTGCTATACTCTCGTCAATCATACAAAAAACGAATTATTAAATCGGAGCAATCGATTATTCGCATTTATGGATACCGAGAATTTACGCACTTATTTGCTGGTGGTGCGCTTCCGCAATTTCACGCGCGCGGCGGAGCAGCTCTTCGTCGCGCAGTCCACGGTGACCAACCGCATTTTAGAGCTCGAGCGAGAGGCGGGCGTCAGGCTCCTGCGGCGGGATACGCGCAATTTTTCCCTCACCGAGGAGGGCAAGCTGTTCGCGGAGTACGCGCGGCGCATCGTCGAGCTCGAAGACGCGCTGAAAAGCGCCGTGCGGGGCGGCGAGCGGCAGCAGCGGCTGGGGGCGACCAACGCCGTCTATGAGGGGATGCTCAAAGAGCGCATCTTCGGGGGCATCGCCGCGGGCGGGCATTTCCGCGTGACGCTCGGGCATTCGGCGGAGCTTTTAGAGCAGCTGTGGAGCGGTTCGCTCGACGCCGTGTACGGCTATCAGGCGGTGAAGCGGGCGGGATACACCTCAACGCCCTTCTTTGAAGACGAGCTCGTCCTTCTGGTGCGGCGGGATAAAAACGCCTTCCCCCGCGGCGTGACGAAAGGAGAGCTGAGAAAGCTCCCCTGCGCGATGTGCAACTTTTCCCTCGAAGAGATCGGCTCTTATCTTCGCGAACTCTTCCCCGCGGGGCAGGTGTTCCCCTTCGAGGTGGATAACTCCAACAAGGTCAAAGATTTTCTGGCGGCGGGGCTCGGCTATGCCTTTCTGCCGCGCGGCATCGTCAAAAAGGAGCTTCGTGATGGGCTTTTGGCGGAGGTCGCGCCCGTTGGCTTTTCGCGCATGAAGCTCAAGAGCTACCGCGTCTGCCGTGCGGGCGAGGAGGAGCGGTTTTTC
>ERZ506847.284-NODE-284-length-8529-cov-3.55122_pt1 | contig 8529 bp, 9 predicted proteins | sample MGYA00512909_ERZ506847 | MGnify/ENA metagenome assembly ERZ506847 | reverse complement strand
CGATCTTGGTACATTACGATGTGCTGGTTTCTTTTTTCGCAAAATACACGGAAAAAGTCTGTCTTGCATGAACAAAAAGGATATGGATAAAAAAATAACCCTGTCTGTCAGATGAATCTGATAGACAGGGGTTTCTTTTTTCCGAAAACCAACACAAATCATTTATAAAAAGTAGTTTTTCTGATTATGCCATTGATTGTAATGTTCTCCAAATGGCAGAAACTATGGAAACGCAGAGTCTAATTTTCTGCATTCCGGCAAGCCGGAAGGAAGAGATTGAGCAAACAATCAGCGGCAAATGCCAAAGATAGTTCGATAGAAAATTTAAATTCGACTATCTCCAATCAAACGTTCGGAGATTTTCTATAACAAACAACTTACAATTTTTTTAATGTCAAAAGCGCGCGAATCAAAGGAATTGCCTTTTTGAATTTCTCTACTACTTCATCGGAAATTTCAGTCTTTGTCTTTGTAATTTTTGTTTCTTTTACTGTTTTTCTAAAAATTTCCATATTACTCTCTCCTATTCTTTATCTGCTGAAACGTGCTCTCTTCTTTCCAAAAAGGGGCTGGAAGGATTCGGCTCTTGAGCCATTTTTTGCACAGCTGTTTCAATTCTGGTGATAATTCGATTTTTGTTGATTTTTTCTTCGATACCTTTGTGTCTCGTGTCATTATTCTCATAAAACACCCCATCGTCTGCCTTTCTGCATAATCGGATTCAAATATCCTCTTATTTTTTTCTGTCGATTTCACTGCCGATTTTATTGCCGCCCAATAAACCAATGACACCGCCCACCACAGCACATGGTACAGTACCTACAATGGCACCTACAGGGCCACCAATGGCGATCCCTATTGTAGAACCCTTTGCTGCGCCAGCTGCCATACCCGCAACGGCACCTGTCAAACTGCCAATCACTTCTGCTTTTCTGCTCATATTTATCCTCTTTTCTCAATCGTATTTATTTTTACCAAAATCTTTTCCTCAACCTACATCTCCGCTCATACTCATCTGTGTTCTTGCCATTTCCAATGTTTCTTCATTCTGCTGATCTGTCACAGTAACAGTGATCCAACAGGTATCTCCAAACTCAAATATCATTTCACCACGATTGCCATAATCATCGGTATAGGACGCAACCGCGCGATTTCCACTGATCTGGAGCACTTCGGAATTGGCAAAGTCCAAAATATCCCAAGTTCCATTTTCCCTGTATCTGTTTTTCTGGACATTCAGTGTATATTCTCCTGTAGAAGAAGGATGCAGCCCCACAAAAAAATTTCCTACCTCATATTCTCCTGCATACGCTCCCAGAGGGCTGGCATAGGCCTGTTCCCACTGTTTGTTTATAAGTTCCTCGGACTGGGTATAATCCATCAATCTTTGGATGGCAACAATGGCTTGCGCTCTGGTAAAGGTTCCTTTTGGTGCAAATTCATGCTGGTTGACGCCAGACATCACACTAACACCATTGACTTTGGAGGCAGTAATCTGCTGAATATCTTTCACCGCATAACTGCTTGCCTGTCCCAAATCGGAAAATTCTTCCGGAGTTCCTGTTGTTACTGTAAAGCCCATGGCTTTCAACGTTCTTACCAGCATAGCCGCTGCCTGTTCTCTGGTAATAGAATCATAGGGATGGAAATTGCCGTCTGCGCCACCACTGACAATGCCTGCTCTGGCTGCCAATGTCACAAAGGGATCATTACAATCCGCAAACTGTACTTCGCTGGCATCATACAAATAATTCAGATAAGGCAATTCTGTTTCCATATAGGCTGCGCCTAATTCACCATAAGCCCCCTGAATCCCCATAATAATGGATCTACAGAACTCAGCCCGTGTGATGGGTGTCTGATAGTCAATACAAATTTCTCCCGGAACAGCGCCTTTGGCAATGGCGCGGTCAACCGTTTCCTGTGCCCATGCAGGGGGCAAATACCGTTCCTGTTCCGCCTGCACTTCCAACGCTGCCTTTTGTGCTTTCAACTGTTCTATTTCTTTACGCAATGCAGAAAGCTGATCTCCCTTTTGGTCATACGCAGGAGGATAGTCTGTCAAAACGATTGCTTCTACCCAATTTCCTTTTACCTCAATCCACTGGGTACCAACTACCTGATAGCCTCCGGTAAACAGGCCATATCCTTGGACACCAGATTCTGGCGTTTTGATAATGTAGTAATGAACATTTCCGCTGATGGAATCAAATCCAAAATCAGCACCTTTGACGACAAAGTATGGAGAAGTAGAAATGATTTCTCCCATAAAAATGGTTACGGTGTCTAAATCGTACTGCGCCAACTCCTTTTCCAACTGCACGATCTGCGCCTGTGCAGAAGCAATTTTCCCCTCTACCGCCTGTAAATCGGACTGTGTGTCCGCAAATACCGTTCCAGCAGAACCCATTGCCAGAACGGCAGATAAAACAACTGCCAATGTTTTCTTCATGGTGATTACCCCTTTTCCTTACAAATCAATACCATTCAGTGATTTCATAATGCCGCAGAATATAAAAATTGCCGTTAGGTACAATTCTTGCAGACACCTTAGCAACCGGTTCTGCATTATACCCACCTCGATACCAAACATTTACATACGCACCATCACCTACCAATTCCGGCGGCACATAATAAATGGTGGCATCAATCACATATTCTCCATTGTCATTCATCTGCACCGTTTCCAGATTGGTAACCCTGTCAATTTGCAGATTATCTGTCCAAGTAAAATCCCAATAATACATGGATTGGTTATTATCGTAATAAATGCCATACGCTGTTTCCGGAGCATTCTCTAATGTAGGATAATCCAGAGAAATGCCGAAGAATTTTTGTACTGTCTTATGCAGATCGTCCGCTTTTATCCCATCCTCTCTCTCCGAAAAGCCAACAACCTTGCTGGTATTCAGTACATTATGCCTAACAGCAAACAATATCAAATCCTCTCGCGTGTAATCGTTTCGGTCGAAATACATAAAGTCTGTTTCGCTGAAATTGCTGAGAAACAGATTGATATTTTTTGTTTCTGCTTCACTTAAAGACAAATATCCTGACTGCTGGACTGCCGGCTGTGCATCCGCTGTAGCAGCCGGTGCCGGTGCGGTAAAGCTGCCCAAAGTGTTGCCCGGAACCACATAAGACCCAGCCAATACAATCACTTCTGTACTGCCTTTCATAACGTTTTCATAGGAGCCACTGCTCAAAGGCAAGCCAACCACATCAACATAATCATCTTCAAAGACATTATCCAAAGTACCATCATAAAAAACCCAATAGCGGTCAAAATTTTCATCTGTCAGATTCAACTGTGTGATATATTTTCCATCTCCCATACTCTGCTCAAAAATCTGGCTGACTTCTACATTAGACAGCACCATTAATTTATCCCCATATTTGCTGTCATTTTTGATAATGTGCTTATAAGTAATGCTGGTATCTACCAGATCAGCAGGGATTTCCTGCTGGCTCTGAACAGGAAACAAAGCATCATGATCTTTCAAAAAGGTAGTTGCTTTTTTCGTGATATAAAAAGAAATATTGCTGTTCTCCCGTAATGTCTCATATAAATCCAATGCACTGGATTCCACAGGTTCTTCCTTCTCTACCTGCACCTGTTCTGTGGGTTCCGTATCTTCTGAATCTCCAAAAAGACAGCAAAGCATTGCGCCGCCTAAGATGACCACCAGAATAATCAGCAGCATTTTGAACCCGGATTTCTTGTGTTCCGGCGGCTGCGCATTTTCATTCTGGCTGCTCTGTGCACTTTGCGGCTGTGGTGCAGGTGTCCCGCAATTACTGCAAAATTTCTCATCTGCTTGCAGTATCTTCCCGCACTTTGTGCAAACTTTTTCTGTACGTTGTTCCATAGTTTTTACACCCCTTCATTTTTGTTTCTTATGCCAAAAGTACCCGTTCGTTTTTCTTTCTTGCCCCCTTTTGTCTGGAAATTCCATTTAACCTCATTATACACAAAATACCACTTATAGTCCATAAAAAACCATCCATAGTATATTTTTATGAAGGTTACTTTATGGGTAAAGTAATAGAATAAGAGGTGATGTACGATGAATTATGAACATCTTGGACAGCGCATCCGAGAAGAACGCCTGAAACACAACCTTACCCAGTCAAAACTGGCTGAAGATGTGAATATATCCGATTCTTACTTAGGTTATATCGAACGCGGAGAGAGAAGCCTTTCCCTGGAAACACTGGTAAACCTGGCAAACCGTCTTGGGGTGACGGTGGATTACCTGCTTCATGACAGCATCTCTCCCAGCGACGAAACCATCGTGGATCAATTCCGCAGTTTGATTGACCAAAAATCAGACGCAGAAAAACAAATGGCAATCGATGTGCTGAAAACCATGTTTTCTTATTTAGACCACGAGTGATTCTTCTTCAGTATAAGCAAAAACGAATTTTCTTTCGTTAGCTGTCAGCTAATTTGGCATGAAAAAACGGTAGTCAAAAGACTACCGTTTTTATTGTTTAAATATAAAAAAGAAAGGCTGCTATAGAGCAGCCTGATTTTATGAAGTGCAGAGGACTCGAACCTCTCAGTGTTTAACCCAGTTTATCTAAAATATCACCTCAGCATGGTACACTTCGTAAACACCTGCCATCACCATTACTACACCTGAAACTATCATTCGCATTCTCCCTTTCATACTCAATTTCATCTGAATTCTTTCAGAAAGCTTAAATTTAAACTCTAATGAAGTGCAGCATAAAATCGCCAAGGCAATAGGAACTGACAAATCTATTTTCCAAAAAATGCAAGAACTTTTTTGAGAAAATCATAAATTTCATTTTTGTCGTTCATCCTCAAACAAACTGTCAAATCCCATTTCTCCCAGCCGTTCTTCCGTCTGCATCACTGTATTTCCATGATAGATACAAAACATAATGACCGCATCCCGCTGATCTCTGCTATAGAGCTTACTGCGTCCGCCAATCTGCAGCAATCTCTGGGTTTCTTCCAGATTCAGCCCCATGGCAAAAGCCAAAAGAAGCAGTTTATCCCGGCTGACATTCTTCTTTTTCCCCATAAAAATTTCATAGACATACGTCTTATCAATGCCGCTATTCTTTCGCACCTCTACGCTGTCCAGTTTCTTTTCTTCCAGCAATGACTTGATATATTCCGCCAGTGTCATACCATCTACCAGATATTTTTTCTCCTCTTTCAGATAGGATGTCACATCCTTTGAGCGGAACAATTCCTTTGCCAGTTCTTCCGTTGATTTTTCCCACATCATACAATGCCCCCTCCTGCCTTTCTTAGGACAGTATACTAAGTTATGCTTGCCATTTCAAGAGAGAGCCATTAATATCAAAGGGAGCAAAGAAAAAAGGAGTCACCACCATGGAACAGTTTGCAGCAGGCTTTGGCAGCTATGAAAGACTTTGTTCTCTGGCAGAAACCGCCAACAGCACCGTCTTTCTCATTCGTAAGCAAAAGCGATTATATGTAGAAAAAATCATAGAGAAAGCCTCCATGAATTATGAAGGATACAAAGAACTGATACATCTGCGGCATCCGAACATTGCCGATGTGTATCAGGTGTTGGAAAACGAACAGGAGGTTCATGTTTTTCAGCAGTATATCTCCGGCAAGACCTTGGCAGAAATGCTCCTGCAAAAAGGTCTGTTTTCCATGGAAGAAACGCTGGATTACATCATACAAATCTGTGATGCCATTGCCTTTCTCCATAAACAGAATCCACCTCTGATCCACAGAGACATCAAGCCATCCAACATCATGTGCACAGAGCATAAAGAAATCAAACTGGTAGACTTAGGTACCATCCGTTCTTTCAAAGAGCAAGCCCCCAAGGACACTGTCTGTCTGGGAACACCGGAGTATGCGGCACCAGAACAATTTGGCTATGCCCAAACAGACAATCGTTCCGACATTTACGCCATTGGCATTTTATGCTATCAATTCCTCACAGGAAAGGAAATCATAAAAGGACGTTCCTTGGCGGAACAGATTGCGGAAAACAGAGAAACCATTCCGAAAATACTTTCCCGTGTTCTGCTGCGGTGCTGTGCCTTTGACCCCAAAAACCGTTTTGCATCCATGCCGGAACTTCTGATGGAACTGCAGAAAATCCAGCGTATCTACAAACGGAAAGGGGGTACCCTTTGGGGCAGGATACTCTATGTCACGCCGGGATTCCGTACCGGTGTCCTCTGGAAACAAATTGTGGCGATTTTTGGCTACCTGCTGATGGTGCTTTGGTTTCTGTTGATGATAACGACACCGGGGCATGAACCCCTTGTGATTTTCAACCGTTACTTTGTCCCTTTGATCTTCTGGGTACTGGCAACGAATTTTCTGAATGTCTGGCAGTACATTCCTTTTTTCCAGAAAAATATTGGTACACGGATATTGCTCATCATTCTATTTTTTGCTTTTGATTTTGCAATTTCCGCATGGTTTTTATTTCCTTAGAAAAACAGATTTTCATTGGTACAATTTGGTACAAAAAAGGCGTTTTCTCTTCCGAGAAAACGCCTTTTGGATTTCTACTTATAAATTAATACAGTTTTGCACCTGCGGGGATTCTGTCATCCACCATCAGCAGGTTCAGACCTTCGTGACCATCCACTTCATGTACAGCGGAGATCAGCATACCACAAGAGTCAATACCCATCATGTTACGAGGAGGCAGGTTTGTGATCGCGATGCAGGTCTTGCCTACCAGTTCTTCGGGTTCATAGTAATCGTGGATACCGCTCAGGATCACACGATCTGTGCCGCTGCCGTCATCCAGCACGAATTTCAGCAGTTTTTTGCTCTTAGGCACTGCTTCACATGCTTTTACTTTTACGGCTCTATAGTCGGATTTTGCGAATGTATCGAAGTCCACGAATTCTTCAAACAGAGGTTCAACCTTTACGTTGGAGAAGTCGATTTTTTCTGCAACGGGAGCAGCCACAGGAGCTTTTGTTTCTGCTTTCTTAGGCATGTCCAGGGGTTTCATTGTGGGGAACAGAATAACGTCTCTGATGGAAACGGATTCTGTCAGCAGCATAACGAATCTGTCGATACCTACGCCCAGACCGCCTGTAGGAGGCATACCATATTCCAGAGCTGTCAGGAAGTCTTCGTCGATCATGTTTGCTTCGTCGTCGCCTGCTTCTCTCAGGTATTCCTGATATTCGAAACGATGACGCTGGTCGATGGGGTCATTCAGTTCGGAGTATGCGTTGCCGTATTCTCTACCAACGATAAACAGTTCAAAACGTTCTGTGAATTCCGGTTTATCGGGTTTTCTCTTTGTCAGAGGAGAGATTTCTACGGGGTAGTCAATGATGAATGTAGGCTGAATCAGGTTCTTTTCTACGAATTCTTCGAAGAACAGGTTCAGGATATCGCCTTTTACATGACGTTCTTCATATTCTACATGATGTTCGTCAGCGATTCTCTTTGCTTCTGCTGTATCAGCTACCTGGTCGAAGTCTACGCCGGAGAATTCTTTAACAGCGTCCACCATTGTCTTTCTTGCGAAAGGTTTGCCCAGATCCAGTTCGTGACCGCCGTAAACCACTTTTGTGGTACCCAGTACGTTCTGAGCAACGGTACGGAACATTTCTTCTGTGATGTCCATCATGCCGTTGTAGTCTGTGTAAGCCTGATACAGTTCCATCAAGGTGAATTCGGGGTTATGACGAACGGAGATACCTTCGTTACGGAATACACGGCCGATTTCATACACACGTTCAAAACCGCCGACGATCAGACGTTTCAGAGGCAGTTCCAGAGCGATACGGCAGTACATGTCGATATCCAGTGTGTTATGGTGTGTGATGAAAGGTCTTGCGGAAGCACCGCCGGGAATGGTCTGCAGTACAGGTGTTTCCACTTCCAGGAAGCCCTTGCCATCCAGGAATTTACGGATTTCTGTGATGATGCGGGAACGTTTGATGAATGTGTCACGCACTTCGGGGTTTACGATCAGGTCCAGATATCTCTGACGGTAACGCAGTTCCTGGTCTTTCAGGCCGTGGAATTTTTCGGGCAGTACCTGCAGGCTCTTGGACAGCAGTGTCACTTCTTTTGCGTGTACGGAAACTTCCCCTGTTTTTGTTTTGAATACGAAGCCTTTGATGCTGATCAGGTCGCCGATGTCGAATTTTTTGAATGCGGCATAAGCTTCATCGCCGATGTCGTTACGGCTTACATAAGACTGGATGTTGCCGTTTCTGTCCTGGATGTTGCAGAAGGACGCTTTACCCATGATACGTTTGCTCATAAGTCTGCCGGCAATGGCAACGTCTTTGCCTTCCAGTTCGTCAAAGTTGTCTTTGATTTCATCGCTGTGATGTGTTACTTCGCATTTTGTAATTTCAAAGGGGTCTTTGCCTTCAGCCTGAAGCTGTGCCAGTTTTTCCCGTCTGATTTTGATCTGTTCGCTCAGTTCCTGCTGTGTCATTTCCTGTGCAGGCTGGTTGTTCTGTTCTGCCACTTTGTTTTCCTCCGTTTCCGTGTTCTCTTATGCAAAAGATCGGAAGAGC
>ERZ506847.264-NODE-264-length-8907-cov-4.00282_pt1 | contig 8907 bp, 8 predicted proteins | sample MGYA00512909_ERZ506847 | MGnify/ENA metagenome assembly ERZ506847 | reverse complement strand
AACGGACGATGGACAGGGCGCCCACCATACCCAGGGACAACGCGATGTTATTGCCGATGACGATCATGACTGCCGTTGTGATGACCGTCAGCGCCATAAGGGAAACATTGAATTTTCGGCTGTAAATGCTTCCTTCATGGGAGATCATATAAGACAGGTAGATAAAAAAGCCTACCACCGCTGCCATCACCATGCGCAGAACGATGGTCTGCAGGTCCAGCTGCCCCGTGCTCTCCAAAAACTCCAGTAATACTTTTCTCATAAGACACCCTCCTATAATGCAAACTTCATGGTAGCGCTCCGTGCCAGACAATATTTGCTCACTGACAATTCCGAACGATTGGCTTCATTGACCAGTTTTTTGATATAACTGAGCAAAAAGCCGTTATACTTCACTTCCAGCACCCCATTGAACCGATCCAGTACCAGATACATGTTCAGATCCGGCGCGAACAGATCCATGCAGCTTTCTGTTGCCTGAATCTGGTGGTCAAAGGTGATGCGGATTTTATTTTCCTTGGCGATATAGGCTTTTCGCTTATATTCCACAATGGTCTTGGGGCGGTAGCACTGCATGTGCATAAGCCCATAGCACTCCGCCGCAAAAGGATCTGTATATTTCAACAGGCTGTGATACCTGCCTTTGGTCAGCTCTATGGCATCCGCCCGTGAAACCCGCAGAGAACGCTTTTTCTGATAGCTGCCTTCCTTCTGCTTCATTTCCAGCATGGCAAAATCCGCCGCAGGGTCATAAATCCGCAGACGGATTTTCCGCCGCAGTTCCAGACCGTCGATCTTCGCCTCATAATCCTGCTCGTTGATGGTATCAAAGTACAGGGAGCGGATATTGTAGCCGTTGGCGCCATTATGGGCATCCTGCAGCATGACCCGATCCAGCTGACCGGAAAGTTTTTTCATTTCAAAAAGTGTCATGAAATACTTCTTTTCCTGACGATATACCTCGTTCAAATCACATTCCTCCCAAAAGAAAAAGCTGCAAAAAACCCAGCATAAAAATGCCAGTCATTTTTTGCAGCTTGACGATCATAGCGGGCTTCCGCCGTAGACTCATAGCTTTGCGTCATCGTTTTTCAACGATTTTGCCAAAGGATTCAATTGTTTTCCATCTGTTCAGAAAATACGCTGTAGAGTTGGTTTTTACCCAGCTGTTTCGCGTGGTACAAAGCGTTGTCCGCTTTGCGATAAAGCGCATCATAAGGCATATTGGGCATATTAGCCACTGCCAGACCCATACTGCAGCTAGGGGCAACCACTGCGCCATTCCACTGGATCTTGGGAATGATCCTGATCACCTCTTCCGCATAGATCTCCAGGGGCGATACATCATGACATACCAGCAGCACCATAAACTCATCCCCGCCGATTCTGCCGATCCTTGCCCCTGCAGGCGCATTATGGCGCAGGATGTCAGCAGTTTCCTTAAGGACATGATCCCCTGCCGGATGCCCATAACGGTCGTTGATATCTTTAAAGTCATCCATATCCACAATCAAAGCAGCCAGCTTTTCCCCATTTCGCAGCTCTGCCAGTTTTCGCTTGCCATAACGCTCGATGGAGGCTTTGTTCAATAGACCTGTGAAAAGATCCATCTGGATTTCTTTTTCCAGCTGACTGATCCTGTCTTTTCGATCTGTAATATCCGAAAGGATCCCAATGCCCAAAACAGGCTCACCCTGCTTATTGGTCTGGGTGATGACACGGATTTCAAACCATCTGTTTCCGCCGGTTTTGACAGGCAGCATAAACTCATATTTTTGATAAGCGACACCTTTTTTGATATTCCTCATACAGGTGAGCAAAATTTCTTTATGTGATGAAGACAGCTGTTCCAGATTTTTGATAAAATCATAAAATTGAGAGATGTTTTCCGGATGATCGAAATAATGCTTCCACTCCTTGGAAAAGCGAATCCAGTCTTCCCGGATATCCCATTCAAAGGTGATGGAGCTTTCCTGCTCACGGATCATTTCATACTGCTCAATGGTCAGGCGAAAATCCCGCTGGGCATCTGTCAGTTCCTGCTGCACTTCCTGCATCTGTTTTGCCTGAGAGATTTCAATCCTGAGGTGCTTATATCTGATGAGATACATGAGGGTGCACAAACAGATGGTCACAGAAAAATTAACGATTTCACCCACACTGAATATAGGATTGATAAACCAGATATATGTAAGGTAGCATACACCCAAACTGATGATGGTATAAAGGGGTTTAAACATCAAAAAACCCGAAAAGAAGAAAAGCGCAGTGACAATGGTAAAATACGCCATGGCACTGGACTGATACACATTATACATATTAAACAGCAGATGCCAGAGCAAAATCGTGCCAACGCTGATCATGTAAAACCGATGTCTTGCTGCAGCCGACATATTACACCAGAAATCAATGATTAAAAATGCAGCACAACATACAAAATAAATCAGATAAAACCTAAGATAAATCAAATAATTTACCATTCCATACCCTATATTGCGAAAAAACAATACTCTGCATATATTGCACAGTTCAAAAAAAACACCAAAGGCCGATCCGATCCGAAGGGCAATCTGGTTGCTGGATACAGCTTTTTCCACAAAATCTTCTTGTGATATTTTTGCGCCAAGAATCCATTTGATAAGCGTATCAACTCTAGTTCCCAAGTAAGTTCACTCCAAAAATGCAAAATGAAGACACATTGTCAACTTTCGTAAAATAAAAACCACCCCTCAATTTCGAAGATGGTTTGCTCTTATCATGATATATTTCCCAAAAATTTGTTTCAGAAATTTTATTCTGAATATTTACTATGATTCATTTAATAGTACACTATGTAACAGCAGAAATCAACGATTTTTTCGCATTTCCTGCCTCTTCGCCCTATGCAAATGTATAAATAAATCTCATTTTTATTCAAAAAAAGAATGATGTTTAAAAAAACATCAGCTATTTCTTTTCAAAACATAAATATATTTATATAAAAATCTCCATCATTTATTGCCATGGCAATCAGCTCGGAGAATCCTTTGGGTATTTCAAAAAAATCATAGCTGGTCTTTATTTCATTTACCAAATAAAAATCGCCCATTCGGGAGGGAACAGGCGATTTTTATAGATTTATTAAATAAAGAGGGAATCTGAATGAACTTGTTTTTTGTTTTGTAAATGTTTTCTACTATCCTATATTTCTACTATTCTGTATTGTGTTTTTTATTTCATCATGCGCGGAACTGAGGTTTTTCTTTTGCCAGGAAGGCGTTCATGCCTTTTTCTTTATCTTCTGTCGCAAAGCACAGACCAACCAGGTTCTTTTCCAGTTCCAGACCATTTTTCAGGTCCATATCAGCGCCTTTATTGATGGCGATCTTTGCATATTTAATGCCCATGGGAGATACTTTCAGAATATCTGCCATCATGGCTTTTGCCGCATCTACCAATTCATTTTCGGGAACAACTTTATTCACCAGACCCATGGCTTTGGCTTCTTCTGCCTTCACCTGACGGCCTGTATAGATCATTTCTTTTGCCAGACCTGCACCGATGAGTCTGGGCAATCTCTGGGTACCGCCGAAGCAAGGGATGATACCCAATGTCACTTCCGGCTGTCCAAACACAGCTTTTTCAGAAGCGATACGGATGTCGCAGCTCAATGCCAGTTCACAGCCGCCGCCCAGGGCAAAGCCATTGACTGCCGCAATGACGGGTTTTTCCAGCGCTTCGATCTTGTTAAATGTATTCTGGGCATATTCCGCATAGGATCTGCCTTCTTCACTCTTATAAGGCTTCATCTGCACAATGTCAGCGCCGGCTACAAAGCCTCTGCCTTCACCGGTGATGATGGCGCCGTAGATATCCTGATCTTTGGCGATCTGATCCGCAACCAGATTCAGTTCGTCCAATGTCTGGTTGTTCAGGGCATTGAGTGCTTTGGGACGGTTCATGGTCACTACCAGAACATGATCGTCCAATTCCACTTTGATGTTTTCCAGTTTGTTTTGTAATGCATCTACTGTCATTTTCAAGTCCTCCTTTATGCACTTACTCATCCCGAAATTCGGGTTTTCTTTTTTCCAGGAACGCCTGCATGCCTTCTTTTCTGTCGTTGGAGCGGAAAGCAATGTCGTAGGTTTCCAACTCATAATTGATGCCTGTTGCCAGGTCTGTGTTTGTTGCCGCATTGATGGCGCGTTTTGCCATTCTGGTTGCCAGAGGCGCTTTGCTCAGTATCTTCTGGGCAACTTCATAGGCGATATCCATCAGTTCTTCCGGCTGTGTCAGTTTCTGTACCAGACCAATGCGGTAAGCTTCTTCTGCATTGATCATCTCATTTGTCAGAATCATGTACTTTGCCATGCCTTTTCCCACCAGACGGGGCAGTCTTTGGGTTCCGCCATAACCGGGGATCAGCCCCAGACCTGTTTCCGGCTGAGAAAATTTCGCTTTGGTGGACGCGATGCGAATATCACACGCCATGGCGATTTCACAGCCGCCGCCCAAAGCAAAGCCATTGATTGCCGCAATGACAGGCACCCGCATATTTTCGATCAGATCCATCAGATCCATGCCGGCTTTTGTCCATTCTCTGCCTTCATGCCCTTCCATTTCCACCATGGTGGAAATGTCCGCGCCGGCAATGAAGGAACGTCCCGCACCAGTCAGGATCACGCAGTCCGCCAGATGCTTCCGGTCAATTTCCTGCATACAGCTGTAAATATCGGCGATGACCTCACGGTTGAGAGAGTTCAATGCTTCCGGACGATTGACCGTTACCGTAGCCAGTCTGTTTTTTATATTGAGCAACACATATTGATAATCCATAGGCTTTCCTCCATTTTCTTTTTCGATGATGTTTGATGAAATATAACAGCATAATCCATGCCAACTTGAAAATGCAGTAAAATCAGCCTCAAAAATACTTATTTTTTCCTTTTTCCGGGAAATGATTCATTTTTGAATGAATCACAATCTTTTCTCATTCATTTTCACATCATGATTCAGCAATGAATCATTCATATATTTCTTTCCAAAAACAAAACAAAGAAAGCCAAAATCCTTATGATGACAAAGGATTTTGGCTTTCTTATTTTATTCTGATTTTATTTGTTATGTTTTCTTAAGGGGAAGTTACTTTTTCTCGCCGCTTTTCAAAAATCCGTATTCGATGGATACTGCTTGTTTTTGCCGAAAAATCAGTCTTTCAGCATAGGAAGCACATGGTCAAACACTTCCATTGTTTTCAAAATATCTTCTTCTGTATGTTCTGTTGTCAGATAAATACGACCTCTGGCAGATGTGATACGCACACCATAATCACGTGTCAGCAGATACAGACGATCATACATACCGCTGTCCACATTTTCCAGATAATCCTTATAATCTTTAGGCGCTCTTTCCATGCCCATTTCCAGCTGGATAATGCCGCCATGATGTTCTGTATACAGGGCAACGCCATGTTTTTTGCCCAAAGCACGCAGTTTTTCACAGAACAGTTCTCCCAACTGTTCCATCTTTTCATATACACCAGGTTTGGACAATTCTTTGATGGTTGCCAGCGCAGCCGCTACAGAAATGGGAGTTGCGTTGAATGTGCCGGAAGGATGTACGCCACAGTTCATGATTTCTTTCTTGCCGCATACCATGGACAGGGAATAACCGCCGGCAATGGCTTTGCCGAATACACCCATATCCGGTGTTACGCCGAAATACTGCTGAGCGCCGCCCAGTGACATACGGAATCCTGTGATAACTTCATCAAAGATCAGCACAACATGATATTTTGTGCAAAGTTCACGTACTTTTTCCAGATAACCGGGCTGAGGCATGATGGGGCCTTCATCGCACATATAAGCTTCCATAACAACAGCGGCGATTTCATTGCCTCTTTCTTCCAGCAGCGCTTCCAGAATATCCGCACGGTTCCAGCTTGTGATGATGATATCATCGGCTGTTTCCTGACGCTGACCGGCAGTAGTCATGATTCGTGCAGGTGCTTTTTCATCCCCCAGTGTTTTTGCATTGGCTGTGATACTGATTTTCTGCTCATCAGACCAGCCATGGTACTGACCAGCGAATTTCACGATCTTCTGTTTGCCTGTATATGCTCTGGCAACACGCCAAGCATGCATGTTAGCTTCTGTACCGGAGCTCTGGAAGCTTACCATTTCCGCACAGGGGATGATTTCTGTCAGTTTTTTAGACAGTTCCAGCAGCTGTTTTGTGGGTGTGGAGAACTGGGAACCTCTATCCACCTGTTCTTTCACTGCCGCATTCACTGCATCCGGTGCATACCCCATAATCATAGGACCGAATCCACCAATGTAGTCAATATATTCATTTCCGTCCACATCATACAGTTTGCTGCCTTTGCCATGGGTCATGGCAATGGGATAATCTTCCACGGCTGCTTTATGGAAGGAACTGCTTACACCATCAACCAAGTACTGACAAATTTCCTGATAAAGTGCTTCTGAATTTTTTGTGTTGAATTTTTCCATGTGATCTCCTTCTTTCTTTTCATAATAGTTTCAGAACATCGTCCTGCCATAGTATTGAGCAAATTTTATACCAAATGAACAATTTTTCTTATACAAATAAAATATTTATGACCTCTTTCACTTCTTCTTCCTTTACCTGCCTTTCTCCTCTTTCCAAATCCGCATATACATCTTGCGAAAAATCTGGTTTGTTTGGCATATTTTTTGCTTATCCATATTGACAGATTTGTTTTGCACAATTACCGGTAAAAAAATGCATGTATTCCATTCAAATCTAAACCACTACTCATCACACACTCGCAGAAAGAAAGGAGTATGTTGTCTATGGAAAACACGACACGCCAACGGGAATCATTAAGCAAAACGCTGAAGCGCGGAGACATCTGGGCATTTGCCTTTGGGTCCATTGTAGGCTGGGGCTGGGTTATGCTGGCTGGCGGCTGGGTCATTTCGGCAGGTACTGTCGGCGCTATCATCGCATTTATCATTGCTGCCGTTCTCTGCGGCTTTGTAGGTATGGCTTATGCAGAACTGACCCCCGCGCTGCCTCTGGCAGGGGGCTCTATGGTATGGTGTTACCGCGCCAGCGGCTATAAATTCGCCTGGTTCAGCGGCTGGGCAATTGCCTTTGCCTACGTTGCCGTTGCCGCATGGGAAGGTCCCGCCTTTGCCTCTGCTGTGGCATATCTGATTCCTCTTCCTGAAGTGGGCTTCTTATGGAACATTGCCGGATTTGACGTTTATGTTCCATTCATCATTGTCAGCATGGCAGGCACCATCTTCACCATGTTCTGCCACTATCGCGGACTGAAATTCGCCGCTATTTTCAACACCATCGCAGCCATCGCACTGGTTGCCGGCGGCGTTATCTTTTTCCTGGGCGGCGTGACTCTGGGGGATATTGCAAACGCGGCGCCTGCAATTCGTGACGGCTTCGGTGGGATCTCCATCGTACTGGTTGCAGCACCTGCTATGTTTGTAGGGTTTGACGTTATCCCGCAGGCATCCGAAGAAATGGACTACCCCATCCGCCAGGTAGGTATCCTGGTACTGTTCGCCATCTTCCTGGGCGTACTGTGGTACATCATGATGATCGTAGGTACCGCTTTTGCAGCACCTGCGGACTTCCTGGAATCCGCATCCATCCCTCTGGCTGACGCGGCATCCTATGTATTCAACTCCAAGATCTTCGGCACATTCATCATCATTGCCGGGATCGGCGGTATCCTGACAAGCTGGAACGCTATGTTTGTCGGCAGCACACGTATCCTGTTCTCCATGTCCAGAGCGAAAATGCTGCCCACAGTTTTCAGCAAACTTCATCCCAAATACGGTTCTCCCACAGCTGCCATCACACTGGTAGGGGTTCTGGGTCTGATTTCTCCTCTGCTGGGGAAAAACGCGCTGGGTTGGTTCGTTGATGCCAGCTCTTTCGGCACCGTTGTTGCCTATCTGACCGTATCCATTTCCTTTGTTATGCTGCGGAAAAAAGAACCTGATCTGAAACGCCCCTGGAAAGCACCCGGCGGTTACTTCACCGGATTTATGGCAATCGTATCCTGCCTGTTCTTCATCGTCCTTTACCTTCCCATTGGCCCCGGCGCACTGGAATGGCCTTATGAATGGGGTATGGTACTGCTTTGGGTCATCATCGGTATCATCCTGGTAATCGTCAACAAAATCCAGTTCGGTACTGTGACAGAAGCCGAGCGAGAGCTTCTGCTCTTCGGCGAAGAATATGCCCGTCCAGAAAAACTGAAATAACAACCACAACAACAGGCAGGAACATCACATCTGCCTGTTGTTTTTCTACAGAGAGGTGATATTATGTGGATTTATTTTGTACTGCTCGCCATTTTCTTCTATCTGATCTTCCGCAAAGGATACATCAAGATCGTCTTAATCATGGCGTCCAGCATCAGTCTTGCTACATTTGTCGGCACATACGCATATTTTCAATTTCCTTTGGAACTCTGCGTATTCCAGACCATTGTCACATTTATTATCTGGTACACCATCCTGCAGATCATTTACGGCATTGTCAGAAACTATAAAAAATCATCACCCAAGTAATACACAGTAATTCATTCCTGCATGAAAACAGGCATTTTTTGATTCGGTTTTTCATCGCCATGCAAAACTGAATCTATAAATTACTGAAATTTTCCAGAAATCTACTTTTGCATTCCACTTATTTTGATATATTTTGTAAATCTCCTATGAAAAAATCCCTCCGTCATTCAAAAGATGACGAAGGGATTTTTTCGTGGATGTAAATTTTATTTATTTTTCAGATATTCATCAATGGCTGCGGCAGCCTTTTTACCAGCACCCATAGCCAGAATAACGGTTGCTGCTCCTGTAACAGCGTCACCGCCGGCATAAACGCCTTCTCTGGTGGTCTGGTTGGTTT
>ERZ506847.224-NODE-224-length-9549-cov-3.80798_pt1 | contig 9549 bp, 13 predicted proteins | sample MGYA00512909_ERZ506847 | MGnify/ENA metagenome assembly ERZ506847 | reverse complement strand
ATCTAAATCTTCATGCATTTAATTTGTTACCTGAGTATCGACAGTATGAAAGTGAACTTACTAAGATCGGAGCGCAAATCAAATCCTACATTGATAGGAATACTATTGAAAATGAGTTGTTAAATTCATTAGAGCAATCAATCGATGAAGCCAATAGTCCAGGGTATGAATCGCTTCAGCAACTATATCAAGAATCATTACAAGTTTTTCCGGATATAGTCAAAAAAAGATTTGAGGAAGTTCAAGTTTTTCATAATTCCGTTATTAGAAATCGCAAGCTTTATTTACAATCTGAAATCGAAAGAGTGAAAGCAAGCATATCTGATAGGGGTAAAAAATTAGCTGAACTAACTGAACGGCAAACATTTATTATGAATTTGTTGCAGACACATGGAGCCTTGGAGCAATACAATAAACTTAATTCCGATTTGTTAGGTAAGCAGGCTGAATTGGAGGATTTAAAGAAGCGATTAAAAACAGCAACCGATATTGAAGATGCTCAACCTCGTCTCAATATGGAACGGGCTGCGCTAACTTTAAAGATTGGACAAAATATTCAAGAAAACTCTACTTTCATCAACAAAGCCATACAACGATTTGAAAGCATATCGTCTGCCCTATTTGAGCAAACTGGTTTGTTGACTGTAGAGAATACAGCAAACGGCATTTTAATTGATGTTTCAAAGCAAGGTGATAAGAGCAAAGGTATAAAGTCTATGCAAATTTACTGCTTCGATATGACTTTAATTTCTTTACTTAGAGAACAGGGTTCCAACATTGATTTTCTTGTCCATGATAGCCACTTATTTGATTCTGTAGATTCAAGGCAAGTAGCCCATGCACTAATTAAAGGGAAAGAACTTTCCCAAAAATATGGATTCCAATATATCATTACAATGAATTCGGACCAAATTCCATACGATTATTTGCCAAAAGAATTTGATATTGAATCAATGATTGTTCTTCCTCGTTTAACTGATACAAACGATGGTGGATTATTCGGTTTCCGCTTTTAAGTAAAAATATTCTCTATTTAGACCAACTTGTAATAAGTTGGTCTTTTTATTCAATTCATAATAAAGGAGTGCAGATAATGAACCCATTTAATAATGTTTTTTAAAAAAGGCATTATCAAACAGTCCGGTGAAATCGGCAAGGACAAGATCAACCTTGTTGCCGGAGCAATCACACAGCCATTTGCAGAAATGGTATGGGTAACAACAGGCGGCGACATGGAAACCATTAACCGCCTTACGGACATTCTCGTTTCGATGAACACCCCCGCCGACCGCGGAAAACTCTTGAAGATTATCAAAATGCTGTATGGGCTTATGGGCTTGCAGTTTTCAGAGGAAGCCGAGCCTATGGACGCTGACCCGGAAGTTTTGGAATACTTCATCTTTACCTTTACGGTAGACTTTGGGGAGATCATCAAAGACTATATCGCAGAAATGAAATAGCGGCACACGCGGCGTTTCTTCAATCCCATAACGTGGGAAAAGGAACGCCGTTTTTTTCATGCCTCATGTTACGCGATAGGGGCGAAAAAAGCCTTGATTTACGCGGCTTCCAGAGTGCAAAACGAGCAAGGCAAAGGAAAGATACCTTTCCTCTTAAAATCGTCGTTCTACTGCGTAACAAATCCACAGTAAAGGAGCGATAACACTATGGCAGTTTTCCGAGTGGAACGCAACAAGGGCTACACCGTAATGAGCAACCACCATCTACGCAACAAAGAGCTTTCCCTAAAAGCGAAAGGGCTTTTGTCGCAGATGTTATCCCTGCCGGAAGATTGGGACTACACCCTTGCAGGGCTGTCCCATATCAACCGGGAAAGTATTGACGCGATCCGCACCGCCGTATGGGAGCTGGAAAAAGCCGGATATATCACAAGGCGGCAGGGGCGCGACGCAAAGGGCAAAATGGCAGCGATTGAGTACACCATCTATGAGCAGCCACAGCCCCCGTCATTGGAAAACCCGATGTTGGAAAATCCAACTACGGATAGCCCGATATTGGAAAATCCGACGACGGAAAATCCAATGCAATTAAATAAAGATATACAAAGAACTGACTTACCAAAAAAAGATAAATCAAATACGGATTTATCAATTACCCATTCCATTCCTATCCTTTCCCCTAACCCCTCTCCTTTTGAGGACGACGCGGCAGAGCCGCAGGAAAGGAAGCGAAAGGAAACGCAGAGCGCATTTGAGATTTACGAGGAAATCATTAAAGAGAATATCAGCTATGATCTTCTCAAACAGGATATGCCCTACGATTGTGACAGGTTAGACGAAATCGTTACCCTCATTCTTGAAACGGTCTGCACCCGAAGAAAAACAATCCGTATTGCCGGGGACGATTATCCCGCAGAGCTTGTAAAAGCAAAGTTTATGAAGCTGGACAGCGAACATATCCGCTTTGTCCTTGACTGTATGCGGGAGAACACAACGAAAATCCGCAATATCAAGCAGTATTTACGGGCGGTGCTGTTCAATGCCCCGTCCACCATCGACAACTATTACACTTCCCTTGTCGCTCACGATATGGCAAGCGGCGCACTTACACCAAAGAAGCCAGAGTATGGCGACCCCGACTATTATTCCTGCAACGGAAACGAAAGCCTGTAAAACCAAAAGGAGGACGATTTTATGAAACAGGGAGCTTTGATTTTCGATGAACTGACTGACCGTTACGACATTCGCTTTGACCTTGCCGATTACTACGGCGGCTTGCATTGCGGTGACTGCTTGGAGGTATTCACGGGCGGCAAGTGGAAACCTACCCGCATAGAGTACGAGGAGAATTGGTATCTTGTGGGTATTCGCGCCGAAGATTTGAACGGGCTGCGGGTACGGATTTAAGCGGGGCGACGTGAAGAACGGATGCCCTGTTTTTATGCCCAGAAGCGGCGTACCACCCTAATGTTTTTACGATTACCGGGAAAGGAGGACGGTAAATGCAAGATGAAGTAAACGAAAAAGTGGTTGCTTTATCCATTAAGACCTCAAAGCTGACCGCCGAAGTGCTGCAAAAAGCCATGAAAGAGGTTTTAGCCAAAGGCAAGCAGCAACTTTCCAAAGCCCCGCATGGAAAAATCACTATGCGGCAGCTTATGAAACCGGGCGAAAAGGTAACGAATATCGAAATCACAGACGCAAATATTAAAGCCTTTGACCCTATCGCAAAGAAAAACGGGCTTGATTACAACGTCAAGAGGATAGAAAACGGGAAACCGCCTACTTACCTTGTTTCCTTTTGCGGCAAGGATATTGACGTTATGACCGAAGCGTTTCGGGAGTTTTCTGCAAAGAAGCTCTCACGGGAACAAAAGCCCTCTATCCGTAAAGCATTGGCGGCGTTCCGGGAAGCAGCGAAGCAGCTTAATGCAAACCGTCAAAAGACAAAACACAAAGACAGGGGGATTGAGTTATGAAGCCGGAAATTAAGAAACTGCTTATTCTCAACGCCCCGTATCTGATCTTTGTATATCTCTTTGATAAAGTCGGACAGGCGGCGCGGCTTGCCCCCGGCGCAGATATGAGCGCAAAGCTCCTGTCTATCGGGGACGGATTTGCCGCCGCTTTTTCAAACGCGCTGCCGAGCTTACACCCCATTGACCTGTTGATTGGGATTGCAGGCGCGGCAATTATCCGGCTTGCCGTTTATGTGAAAGGCAAGAACGCGAAGAAATACCGCAAGGGCATGGAGTACGGTTCTGCCCGATGGGGAAAAGCCGAGGACATTAAGCCATACATTGACCCGGATTTTCAAAACAATGTACTGCTCACACAGACCGAACGGCTGACGATGAACAGCCGCCCGAAGCAGCCGAAATACGCAAGGAATAAAAATATCCTTGTAATCGGTGGTTCGGGCAGCGGCAAGACAAGATTTTTCGTCAAACCCAACCTCATGCAAATGCACAGCAGCTATGTTGTTACCGACCCGAAAGGCACCGTTTTAATTGAGTGCGGGAAGCTCTTGCAGCGCGGCGGGTACAAGATAAAAGTGCTGAATACCATTAACTTCAAGAAGTCCATGCGCTACAACCCTTTTGTGTATATCCGCAGCGAGAAAGACATTTTGAAGCTGGTAAATACCATTATCGCAAACACCAAAGGCGACGGGGAGAAATCCGGCGAGGATTTTTGGGTGAAATCGGAACGGCTCTTTTACTGCGCTCTGATTGGCTATATCTACTACGAAGCCCCGGAAGCGGAAAAAAACTTTACGACGCTGCTTGAAATGATAAATGCGTCAGAAGCCCGCGAGGACGACCCCGAATTTCAAAGCCCGGTTGACCTTATGTTTGAACGGCTGGAAGAAAAAGACCCGGAACATTTTGCGGTGCGCCAGTACAAAAAATTCCTGCTCTCGGCGGGGAAAACACGCAGCTCAATCCTTATTTCTTGTGGCGCGAGATTGGCACCTTTTGACATACGGGAATTGCGCGAGCTGATGGAAACCGACGAAATGGAGCTTGATACCATAGGCGACAGAAAGACCGCCCTTTTCGTTATCATTTCTGATACGGACGACACCTTTAATTTTGTGGTATCAATCCTTTACACGCAGCTTTTCAATCTTCTTTGCGACAAAGCCGATGATGTGTACGGCGGGCGGCTGCCTGTTCATGTGCGCTGCCTGTTAGACGAGTTTGCGAACATCGGGCAAATCCCAAAGTTTGAAAAACTCATTGCCACCATACGAAGCCGGGAAATCTCTGCTTCTATCATTCTGCAAAGCCAATCGCAGCTAAAGGCAATCTACAAGGACAACGCCGATACCATTGTCGGCAACTGCGACACGACCCTTTTCCTCGGCGGCAAGGAAAAAACCACCCTCAAAGAAATATCGGAAATCTTGGGGAAAGAAACGATTGACAGCTTCAATACCTCGGAAACACGGGGACGGGAGCTGTCCCACGGTCTGAACTTTCAAAAGCTCGGCAAAGAGCTTATGACGCAGGACGAAATCGCCGTAATGGACGGTGGAAAATGTATCTTGCAGCTACGCGGTGTGCGTCCATTTTTCTCGGATAAGTACGATATTACAAAGCACCCGAATTACAAGTATCTTTCCGATTATGACAAGAAAAACGCCTTTGACATGGAAAAGCACTTGCGCCGCCGCCCCGCAATCGTCAAGCCGGACGAAGTATTTGACTACTACGCCATAGACGCCAACGACCTGTAAGGCGGCGCAGAAAGGAGGTTTTTATCAGACGCAAAAATCCCTGTCCCTATTGGGGACGCGCCCCTACCTGTAAACAGCATATCCCTTTCCTCATGCGGTAGCCGAAAAGACTACCGCTATTTTTTTGCCAGAAACACAACAAAAATATATTTTTATCGCCGCACAATGCGGCAGAAAGTGAGGTTATATGGAATTTTTCAATCAGGCGGTTACTGTACTGCAAACCCTCGTTATCGCGCTCGGTGCTGGTCTTGGTATCTGGGGCGTGATTAACTTGCTCGAAGGCTACGGCAACGACAATCCGGGCGCAAAAAGCCAGGGCATGAAGCAGCTCATGGCTAATTAGATGTAATAAAAGTGAAGAAAGGAAAAGCACAATCCAGACGGAACCGGCGGTACGGTCAAGAAACATTGTGGAAACGCAAGATTTCTGCTATAATAGGTTCAGAAATCTTGACGATGGAAAGAGAGGTGGACGCCTATGCACATAAGTTATCAGCCATTATGGAACACCTTAAAAGAGCGTAGCATGAAAAAAGAGGACTTGCGGCTTGTCGCCGGTCTGACCACCAACATGATTGCCAACATGGGCAAGGGCGAGCATATTAGCATGAAAACGCTGTTGCGTATCTGCGGGGCGCTAAACTGTGATATTGTAGATGTGATTGCTTTGGAGCAGGACGAAGATAATCAAATCGAAGAATAAAACAAATCGGAAGTTATGGAGATAAACATGAAAGAATATACCTATGTTACTTTAAGACAAAAGCCAGAATTAAAAGAAAAAGCTGCTGCATGGTTTCATGACAAATGGGGAGTGCCGCAGAAAGCTTATCTTGAATGTATGGAAGCCTATCTCAATCACGAAACAGAATATGGTTGGTATCTCTGCTTAGACAATGGCTGTATTGTGGGCGGCCTCGGCGTAATCGAAAATGATTTTCATGACAGGAAAGACCTTACGCCAAATGTATGTGCAGTATATACAGAACAGGAATATCGCTGTCAAGGAATTGCGGGACAATTACTGAACATTGTCGTGGAGGATATGAAGTCCAAAGGAATTACCCCAATCTATTTGATTACAGACCACACAAGTTTCTACGAAAGATATGGCTGGGAATTTTTGTGCTTGGTTCAGGGGAATGATGAGCCTGACATGACAAGAATGTATATCCACAGATAATTTCTGACTTATGGATTTAAAGGAGGATTTACACATGAAAGAGGAAATCAAAAACCTGATAGCTGCTGCCGATAAAGCAATCAAAGAGGAACGATTTGACGACTTAATGGAGTTTTATACAGATGATGCGGTGCTGGTGGTAAAACCGGGATTGGAAGCCAGAGGGAAGAAAGCGATTAAAGATGCGTTTATAAAAATAGCAGCGTATTTTAACAACAGCATCGTTCCGACACAAGGAAAGATGCAGATGATTGAGGCGGGAGATACTGTACTCGTTTTATCACAAACCTTGTTGGATGCAAATAAAAAAGAAGATTCGGAATACAGCATGGATCGCAGAGCTACCTATGTTTATAGAAATGTAGGCGGGAAATGGCTATGTGCCATAGATAATTCGTATGGCACAACCCTTCTCGATTAAAGGAGTTTGATATGAAAAAAATCAGTTTGTTTATAGCGATGAGTCTCGACGGGTATATCGCAGACAGTAGCGGCAGCGTGAATTGGCTGACCGGACAAGGCAATGATGACGATAGCATTGACACATATTCTGAGTTTGTAAAAGACATTGATACAGTGGTAATGGGATGGAATACCTATCATCAAATCGTCACAGAACTTTCACCGGACAAGTGGGTCTATCAAGATTTTACAACCTATGTTGTGACGCACAATTCAAAGGAATCGTCTGGTAAAATCCATTTTGTCAATGAAAGCCCTGTCGATCTGATAAAAAGGTTGGGCGAAGAAAATGGAAAAGGTATTTGGATCTGTGGCGGTGCGAACTTGATCCAACAGTTGGTTAAAGAAGATGCCATTGACTGTTATTATATTACTGTGATTCCGACGATTCTGGGTTCAGGCATTCGACTTTTTGAAAACGCTGGCCATGAAATTAAGTTGAGGTTGCTAAAAACACAGTCATATAATGGCATGACAGATTTGATCTATACAAAAAGATAAATCTCAGTTTGTAGAGATACTACAATGATAAAAAAGTGAGTTTCACCCCCCAAAAAAACAATTGCCGTTGCAGGAGCCGATCCCGCAACGGCTGTTTTCATTTCCACGGTCTGCGCCGGAAGTTGATTCCGGAATTTTTAATCAGCGGCGATCTTTTGAACAGCCTTTTCAGGGTTGTTCTTTCTTCGTCTGTGAGCCGCTTGTATTTTAGCTGGAACGCCTTGCAGAAGATTTCCAGAAATTCCTGCACCCTGTCGCCGGTGGATTGCATGGCCTTTCGGACTTCCTTTATCAGTTCATCGGCGGGCGTGGTATCTGGCGCACTCTCCATGTCGTTCTCATGGGCTTTGCGTATATCGTGAAGGATAGCGTCCCATGTTTTGTGTGTCACATGGCAGAAAAAATCTTCTTCCTCTATCTGACCGGCTTCCAGAATTTTCAGGGAACGGTCTGCGGCAGCTTCGGGATGTTCTTCCAGTATCATTGCCCGGACAGCGGCCAGCGCACTGTTGATGTCATGGAACCGCATGGTGGCCATTCCGTCCACATAGATTTCTGCGTCAGCCATCAGCTCCGCAAATTTTTTGTGGGACATCATCTCGCAGAGCAGCCGGGTATTGATCCGTCCGCTTTTCAGAAGCGCCACGGCTTCATCGGTCAAGTGCAGTTCGGACAGCGGGGTATTTATCTGCTCCCGGTTTTCTGTCCGGCAGAACAGATAGTCAATGGACACCTCATAAAAGTCTGCCAGTGCGATAAGGTTGCCGTGATTGATTTCCTTATTTCGGTTTTCTTCATTTTCATAGCTGGCTAAAGCAGATTTTGAAATGCCAGTCTTTTCCGCCAGTTCTTCCAGCTTCAAACCCTTTTCCACCCGTAAATCTTTCAAGCGTTCCTGCAAGGAAACATGGTCTTTCATTGGTTTGCCACTCCCTTCCCATGTGGTTTTCAAGCATATATAACCATTATATCATACCGTTCCGAAATCGTGGAAATTTTCGATTTTGGGGCGGTATTCCTACTTTCTGGACATACGGGAAAGGGTTCAAAAATGAGCTATGATTAAGTCAGTTCATCGATGGATTATTCCAATCGAATGACCGGCCTGATGGGATATGCTCCCCGGCGATGTAGCGCAACGGCCTGCGGCAAAGAGTTGGAGGAACCTTGACCGCAGCGAGCGTACCAACGGGAACAAAACGCTGCTGTGAGATTCAGGGGCAGGAACGACATCAGGGAAACCCGGCAGAACTGACACCAAAACGCTACCCAAACATGACAAATCGGCGGGCGTAGTCTGCCCTGTCCGTGATACTATGGGGCTTTTCAGGGCGGCTCTATGGCCGTATTTTCCTTGAAAATCGCCCCGAAACATGACACCCAAAACCGCTATCCGCCCATCTCTACCGTTACGGCTGAAATGGACGGATTTTCTATGATAGGAGGCACCATGCCGAGAATGAGCAAGAAACGGAAGTTGGAACTGTCCTTCTTCCTCAATGACCGGGGGCGTGTGGCCTACAACGACCTGTGCCGGAAGTGTCAGCATGAGTGCAAACAGAGCTTCCGGGCTGTCGTGATCGACTGCCCTCATTACCTGTCCAAACGAGCCAAACGAAAGGAGAAAACCGACTAAATGAAATTTGAATTTATGACCGCAGACACCGTTCTGCCGCCCTGTATGCCACTTCCCACCGCTATGCTGCGGCTGCCGGTCAGCAGCACCGCAAAGGTCATGTATGCCCGCCTGCTGGACGCCACCCTTACGGAAGGTGCGGAGGATACCAACGGGATACTGTTTGTCCGCTTCCCCATTATGGAGCTGGCAGCGGCCTTATCCCGCAGCTCTGTAACCGTCAAGCGTTCCTTAAAAGAATTGGAGGACGCCGGACTGATCCTGCGGGTGCGTCGGGGTGTGGGAGAACCGAACCGCATTTACACGCTGCTCCCCAAGAAGGAGGGATGCTGTGATGAATGAAAAGCTGGAAAAGCTCAACCGGGAGCTTGCCCAAGGCGAAGTCAGACTGCGGCGGGCGCAGCATGAAGAAAAGATACTGGAACACCAGATGAAGCAGCTTACCCGGAAGGAACGGACGCACCGGCTCTGTACCAGAGGGGCAATGCTGGAAAGTTTCCTGATAAGGCCGGAAGTGCTGACAGACGATGATGTGATGGACATTCTGAAACAGGCTTTTTCC
>ERZ506847.206-NODE-206-length-10144-cov-4.9772_pt1 | contig 10144 bp, 7 predicted proteins | sample MGYA00512909_ERZ506847 | MGnify/ENA metagenome assembly ERZ506847 | reverse complement strand
CCAGCCTTCTCCCCGGCTATCTTGTCGATGGTATCTCCCAGATATTCCACATGGTCCAGACTGATGGATGTGATGACACAGGCTAATGGATTCAAAATGGAGTTGGTAGCGTCAAGTCTTCCCCCAAGGCCTGTCTCAAGTACAACAATATCCACATCCTCATCTTCAAAAATCAGCATTCCCATGAGAAACAGGAACTCAAAATATGTGGGATGGTAATCCCCCTGCTCCACAAGGCGGTCGGAAAGCTCCTTCACCTTCAGAAAAGCCTCCAGAAATTTTTCATCTGAAACCATCTGTTCATTGATCTGGAATCTCTCATTGATCTTCATCAGGTGCGGGGATGTAAAAAGTCCGCATCTGTAACCGCCTTCCTCCAGCATGGTGGACAGAAAAGCGCAGACGCTTCCCTTTCCGTTGGTTCCTGCCACATGGATTATCTTTCTATTTTTATCGGGACTGCCCAGCATGTCCAGGCATTTCCTGGTGTGTTCCAGTTTGTTTTTCGTTGTAAATTTTGGAATTTCTTCAATGTATGCTGCTGCTTTTTCATAAGTAAACAAAAGCGTTTTCCTTCTTTCCGTCTTTGGTAAGCCTTATCTATATAGGAAAGTCACCACTTCCCCTTATAAGGACAAGACCGTCTGCTGCAGTCCGGACAGTAGCCGCCGGATTGTAACAGGTCACTTATCATTATAATGAAGTGGTGACAATATGCAAGCAAATTATGTCGGTTCTTTTAAAAGTTTTTAATTCTGGACCGGGTTTTCCACATCAGGTACCTCTATCGGCCCTTCTCCGGCGGCTGTCCCGGTGTTATTTTCTTCCCCTATGGGATTCCCGGCGGCGCCGCCTTCTTTGTTCGCCGCATTCGGGTCAATGGTGTCCGCCCCGCCTTCTTTGTTCTCATCGTCCAGAGGCGGTACCTCCGGAGTCAGCGGCTCCACAGGCACTTTGTAGATAATACTGTCGGTTCTGGTGAGTACCTTGCGGGTGGAACTGTTGCTTCGGATCGCTACATCCACCTCATCCCCGTCTTTTAACTCCACATCATTCAGCAGAAGTGTGGTTGGGCTGATATAGGTGGTTTCCAGAAGTTCACCGTTCACCTCCACATACGCGGACTGGGTGAAGTTCTCACCGGTGATATAATACCTGCCGTCTGAGATCTTCTCGATCTTATCAAGCACAGCGTCTTTTACTCCCAGATGCATCTCTGTCCGTTCAAAAGGATTCTCACCGTCGTAGACATACTGTTTTCCATACAGGATATCATACTGGAGGGTTTCCAGATCCACCTGGTAATTTTTCGTCTGCCTTCTGGCCTGATGGAAGCGGAAAATATTTCCCTCATGGATTCCCACACGGTCCATCACCTCTGCTGCCATCTGGTAGGCTGCCACATTGGCATCCTTCTTCTCAAGCCCCATATTGTCCCAGATCACATACTCTGTCTGGAACAGATAGCGGTTCTTCACATCCTTGACCTTCAGACCCATGGTCGGAAGGTGGTCACCGTACATGACAAGCACAACGTCCTCATCATATTCGGCCAGAGTTTCCGTAAGCTGCTTGACAAACTGGTCCATCTCATAAATCTGGTTGCAGTAATACTCCCATTTATTATTGACAGCTTCGGACTCTCCGCCGGTGACGGTGATCTTGGGGTCATCGATCATAGGCTCCTCCGGATAATCCCCATGGCCCTGTACGGATATGGTGTAAATGTAATCCGGGTCGTCGGATGATTCCAGTGCTTCCATAATATATTTTGTCAGGTTCCTGTCGCGCATCCAGTCATTTGGATTAGTGTCATCCTGCTCTGACATGTATTCCTCTGAGGTAAAACTGTCAAATCCCAGATTGGCGAATACATTCCTTCTGCCGTAAAAGTTTGCCTCATTGTTGTGTATGGCATGGGTGCTGTATCCCAGATTCTTTAACACATAGGGCGCGCTCTCACAGGTGGTCTCTTTTAAGATACTCTTGTAGGGGTATTCCCCCGGTCCGAAATAGCGCAGGCTCATGCCCGTGATGGATTCAAACTCCGTATTGGCTGTTCCCGCGCCCACACTGGGCACCTTGTAGTAGCCTGAGGAATATTCCTTCATCAGTTTCCTGAAGGTTGGAATCGGGTCCTCAGAAATCTTCAGGAAGTTCACCAGCGTAGGATCAAAGAAGGACTCAAGCTGCAGGAAAATAATATTGGGACGTTTTTCTCCCGTCTCGGCAAGGCCGCTCTCGCTCTTCTCGATTCTTTTGATGGATGCCTCAGAGTAATCCCTGGGACAGCTGATGCCTGTGTTAAATATGGTGGTTGCCAGACAGTAAGGATATCCATAGTCTTCATAGGCAAACGCAATATTTCCGAAATAGTTGGACAATACCCTCTTCTCCAGTGCCAGCTTGGTAGTTCCGGCAAATGCCAGCACCCCGGCCAGCACCAGAGGGATATTGAGTTTATATGTCATTTTTCCCTGATACTTCGGTCCCTTCAAAAACAGAAATACCAGTCCAATGAGCGCCGCTGCTGCCAATATGATCACGATCACAAAAAAGACAGGTGACAGATACTTATTGGCGATTTTAAACGCATCTGTGATCAGGTGCAGATCCGGCCCGGTGAAGGGAGTGACACGGTTTGCCAGAAGCACGCCGTTGATAATTCCCAGTACCAGCCAGAAGATAGCCAGAAGGGTTCTCATAAAAACCCTCCGGCGCACCAGATATACTAACAGTGTGGTAGTGAAGATCAGAAAGGAATTGTAGAGAAACACCAGAGGCCTTTCCGTCATGTAAGTGTATGCTTCGCGGACGGAATGTCTGGAGATTGCTTCTATCACAAAATACCCCATCATAACCACTACCATCTGAATCGGCAGAGAAAGCCGGTTCAGATATTTTAACCACTTCTCATTCATATATTTAACTCTCCTATAGCCTGCGCAGTTATCTGCCAAGCTGTGCAAGCCTTTCCTTTACCTGTTCCATCATATTTGTGTATTTTTCAAGTTTGGCCTTCTCCTCAGCCACCTTGCTCTCGGGAGCTTTGCTCAGGAACCGTTCATTGCTCAGCATTCCATTTACACGGGCAAGCTCTTTGTTCAGGCGTTCGGCCTCTTTGTTCAGACGCTCAATTTCCTTCTCGATATCCACCAGCTCCGCAAAAGGCATGTAGATGACTGCCTTTGAAGTTACCGCAGAGACAGCGTCATCCGCAATTCCCGTCTTGTCAGCCTGGATGGTCACTTCGCTGGCATATCCCAGAGCTGCGAAGAAGACTTTTCCGTTCTCAAAGACCTGACGGATCTCCTCCTCCTCTGATACCACGTATACTTTCGCCTTTTTACTTGGTGGTACATTCATATCGGTACGAACATTCCGGATGCTTCTTACAGCTTCCTTGATGATCTCAACCGCGCGCTCATCCTCTGTGAAGTTCCATGCCTCTGTCTTCACCGGCCAGGAAGCGATCATGACGGACTCTTCCTCAGGGTGAAGGGTGCAGAAGATTTCCTCTGTGATAAAAGGCATATAAGGATGCAGAAGCTTCAGCGCATTGCCCAGAACGGTCTTCAGTGTCCAGAGGGCTGCTGCCTTGGTGTTGTCCTCGTCATTGTACAGCCTTGGTTTTACCATCTCAATATACCAGTCACAGAATTCTTCCCAGATAAAATCATATACTTTCTGAACCGCAATGCCCAGCTCGTATTTGTCCAGATTCTCTGTAACTTCCTCTGCCAGTTTGTTCACTTTGGAGAGGATCCACTTATCCGCTCCGGTCAGGGTATTCAGGTCAATCTCAGCGGGAACCTCCGCTTTTTCCAGGTTCATCATTATGAAACGTGACGCGTTCCATACCTTGTTGGCAAAGTTGCGGCTGGCTTCCACTCTCTCCCAGTAGAAACGCATATCATTGCCCGGCGCGTTTCCTGTCATGAGGGTGAGGCGCAGGGCATCAGCGCCGTATTTATCAATAACCTCCAGGGGATCAATGCCGTTCCCCAGGGATTTGCTCATCTTGCGGCCCTGGGAATCACGCACCAGACCGTGGATGAGAACATGGTGGAACGGTGTCCTGCCTGTCTGCTCCAGACCTGAGAATACCATACGGATAACCCAGAAGAAAATAATATCATAGCCTGTTACCAGCACATCTGTGGGATAGAAATAATCCATCTCTTCCGTTTTCTTCGGCCATCCCAGTGTGGAGAAGGGCCAGAGGGCGGAGGAGAACCAGGTATCTAAGGTATCCTCATCCTGTGTCAGATGCTCACATCCGCATTTTGGACAAACTTCCGGCATGTCACGGGTTACCACTACCTCACCGCATTTGTCGCAGTAATAAGCAGGGATCCTGTGTCCCCACCAGAGCTGGCGGGAAATACACCAGTCACGGATATTCTCCAGCCAGTGCATATAGATTTTATCAAAACGGTCCGGTACGAACTGCAGACTTCCGTCTTCCAGTGTCTTAATGGCAGCCTCTCCCATCTCTTTCATTCTGACAAACCACTGGGGCTTGATCATTGGCTCCACTGTAGTGCCGCAGCGGTCATGGGTTCCCACACTGTGGGAATGAGGCACTACCTTTACCAGCAGCCCCTGCTCCTCCAGGTCTCTGACCATGGCTTTTCTGGCCTCATAGCGGTCCATTCCTGCATATTTGCCGCCCAGCTCATTGATGGTGGCATCGTCGTTCATGATGTTGATCTCCGGCAGGTTATGGCGTTTTCCCACTTCAAAGTCATTGGGGTCGTGGGCCGGTGTGATCTTCACGCATCCGGTACCAAACTCCTTGTCTACATATTCATCTGCCACAACCGGGATTTCCCTGTCTGTGAGCGGCAGCTTCAGCATTTTTCCAACCAGGTCTTTGTATCTCTCATCCTCCGGATTGACAGCAACCGCCGTATCACCCAGAAGCGTCTCAGGACGTGTGGTGGCAATCTCCACATAACGGCCCTCTTCCCCTGCGATGGGGTAATTGATATGCCAGAAAAATCCGTCCTGGTCCTCATGCTCTACCTCTGCGTCGGAGATGGATGTCTGGCATACCGGACACCAGTTGATAATACGGGATCCTTTGTAGATGTAACCTTTTTCGTATAATTTAATGAAAACTTCCTGTACAGCCTCGGAACAGCCCTCATCCATGGTGAAACGTTCTCTGTCCCAGTCAGCGGAGGCGCCCAGCTTTTTCAACTGGTTGATGATCTTGCCGCCGTATTCCTCTTTCCACTCCCAGGCGTGTTTCAGGAATGCTTCCCTTCCGATCTCGTTCTTGTCAATGCCCTGTTCTTTCAGCTTCTCAATAACTTTGACCTCTGTGGCAATGGCTGCATGGTCCGTGCCCGGCTGCCACAGTGCTTCGTATCCCTGCATTCTCTTGAATCGGATGAGGATATCCTGCATGGTCTCATCCAGTGCGTGTCCCATATGAAGCTGTCCTGTTACATTGGGCGGAGGCATCACAATGGTAAATGGTTTTTTATCTCTGTTTACTTCGGCGTGGAAATATTTGTTGTCCAGCCATTTCTGGTAAATTCTGTCTTCCAGTCCCTTGGGGTCATAAGTTTTGGCAAGTTCCTTGCTCATAATCTCCTCCTTAAAATGAAATGGAATCCCGCGTGCAGCCATCTTCCTTTTGTATGCATAGAGTATCCTGCCCGGCAGACGTTTTGTGTTACAATAAAAAACGCCCTCTACAGAATAAACTGTAAAGGGCGAAATCTTCCGCGGTACCACCTTTTTTTCTCACTCATGTCCGTTAACGCAGACTACGCGTGAAGGCCTACTCCTGATTCATCCTTTACAAACCACTCTGTTCAGCCCTCCGGTTCAAAAGCTACCTTCCATCCGTTCCTCTGAAACGACCTTGCAGCCGGTGGGTCGTTCTCTCTGCCAGTTTCCGGGATGTACTCCTCTTTCTCATCACCTTTTCATACGTCCCATCATAATCACATTGTTCTCTTTTGTCAAGTGAATAAATTGTGAAGAAATAAAAATAAGCCCGTATCTGCGGACTTATTCCTCATTTGTTCGTAATACACGCTATCCTATGCGGGATATTATCCCTCTGATTTCATCCCGGTTCCTTCTATATAAAAGGGTGCGGTTACACCGGGAATAAAAATCAGAGGAATCCCAGCCGTTTAATCTGGTGCATAATTCTATAAATTCAGGTTTCGGCCTTTCGGCATTCCATAATAAGAATCTCACATGGAAGATTCAGGTTCTAAACTTTGCACGGAAGTTCTCACCCTACTGCCATCAAGCAGGTTTCCTGGCTCATGGTTCATCGCTCAGCCGCCTTCTCACACTTTCATGCAATGGCATTTTGGCTTCGCTTCCCATTTACAGTGACCGCATCGCTCAGGATTTGCACCTGATTCCCTTTTCACCAGCACTGTGCGGCCAGTGCGGATGCACTTGATCGTTTTATGGAATTATACATATTTATGTTACCATTCTGCAAAGGTTCAGTCAACCCCCATTTACAATACGGACCGCTTTTACGATACACCGTCCGTCTTCTTGCTCTCCCGTCTTCTTCTTGTCATAATGCCGCCGATTCGTCCGGTCTCCTTGGCAGAAAGGCTCTTCCAGCCCGACTCCAGAACCTGATCAAGCAGTCCCAGTTCCTCTGCGATTTCATATTTCAGCATCTCCTCACGGGGGATCTTATTTAAGTCAATCTTCTCATCGTTTTTCTTGTTCATGAAAAGTCACACTCCTTCATAAATAATTAAAGTCTCTTTCAAGTATGACCTGTTCTTTTCATTTTAAACATATCTGAAAAAAATGTTGTTATACGGCAGAGGTACTTCCGTCAGTCTGCCGCGCTTTGGGGATTCCAGATGTTCCCTGTTTCATTCCCTCGCTTATCATGTTATTATTGCTCTTGTAACAATTACATAATATTTTCGTAACAATTCAAGGAGGTCTCTATGAAACATAAAATATTACCAGGTTTTCTTGCGCTGGCTGTTGTCAGCGCCATGGGAATGGCTCCGGCCACTGTGCAGGCTGCCGGCATTGAAGATGTAAAGCAAAATCTGCAGGGCAAGGGTATCATCGTAGCCGGAAATGTCTCCAATCTGGACGAATTAAAACAAAAGCTGGAAAGCATGGGAATTGACTGCTCTATCCCCGGCTGGCTGGAATCCCTCTGCCCGGAACTCCCGGGAATCGGACAGCCGGGAGACCCGGATACTCCGGACAACAACCAGCCGGAAAACCCAAGTGTCCCGGATGACAACCAGTCAGAAAATCCGGGCACTCCGGACAATAACCAGCCCGAAAACCCGAGCACTCCGGACGGCAGCCAGCCGGAAAATCCGGGTACTCCGGACAACAACCAGCCAGAAAATCCAGATGCTCCGGATGACAACCAGCCAGAAACCCCGGGCACTCCGGACGGCAGCCAGCCGGAAAATCCGGGTACTCCGGACAACAACCAGCCAGAAAATCCAGATGCTCCGGATGACAACCAGCCAGAAACCCCGGGCACTCCGGACGGCAGCCAGCCGGAAAATCCGGGTACTCCGGACAACAACCAGCCAGAAAATCCAAGTGTCCCGGATACTGACACAGAAAACGCCAATTTTGTCCGGCAGGTAGTAAATCTTGTCAACCAGGAGCGTGCCAAAGCTGGCCTGTCACCTGTAACAGCTGACACTTCCATCCAGGCTGCCGCTCAGGTCAGAGCAAAAGAGATTGAAAAGTCCTTCTCACACACCCGTCCTGACGGAAGTTCCTTCAGCACAGCGCTGACCCAGCAGGGTGTCACTTACCGCGGCTCAGGCGAAAACATTGCATGGGGTCAGAAAACCCCGGAACAGGTTATGAACGGCTGGATGAACAGCGATGGCCACAGAGCCAACATCCTCAACAAAAACTTCACAAAAATAGGCGTAGGCTACCACCAGAACGCCTCCGGTACCAATTACTGGACCCAGTTATTCACTTACTAAAACACACACAATCATAAGTACACACCACACATAAAAATACAGAGGCTGCAGTGTTCCCCCACTGCAGCCTCTGTATCTTTATGTTTGTCTCTTATCGCTTTTCTTTATTTTGGAATTATAATTGAGGCAATAATGTACGCCACAATTCCGGTCCATACCATTCCAAAGCAGGAAAGGATTACCCATGCAAGCCTCACCAGCGTAGGATCAATATTGAAATACTCCGCAATCCCTCCGCATACTCCTGTCAGCATATAATTTGTAGATGACCTATACAATCTCTTATCAGACATAACCATTCTCCTTTCATCTGAAAACATTTTCTATTTATCTATTCCTGTCGCCGGTTCCCGCAAATCAGTCCCCGTTTTCAAATAGTATATCCACACTGCCCATTCCGCACTCTATCTCCAAATATTTCGGAGCATTGCTGTCACCAGTCCTCAGGGAACTGACGCCGCTGTGAGATTCGCTGCCCACATTGACGGACCCTAAGCCACAGTCTATATCTGTGCTGTAATCCTGGCGTTTTCCCGCTAATCTGGCGTTTACCGTGCCCATTCCGCAGTCCAGGGAACCTGTATTGAATTCTATAAAGGCAATATCCATTGTTCCCATACCTGCTCCCAGTTCTGCTTCATCGGCCCTGATGATTCCGGTAGTCTCCGCACTGCCTGCCCCTACATACATAGTAAGCTTTTCTGCCTCTAAATCCTGAACCTCCAACGCTCCTGCCCCGATATGGAGTTCTGCTTCCTCAAACTTTTTGTCTTTCGGAATCTCAATCTGAATCGGATATTTTTCTATAGAACGTCTGCGGTAGGATCTTTCTACGGAGAGCCGGCCGTCATCTTCGTCAAAATTCACCTTATCCTTATTGGAATAGACTCTGACGCGTATCTTATTCTTGTCTGAAGAACGGATCACGGAAACATAAGCATATTTTGTATCCACATCCAGTTCCCTTACCTGGTCTGCGTCAAATTCAAACTCCTTATCCGCTTCTCCTTTCAGCGTATCTTTAATATTGTCGAGAGATTCTGTAAATTCATAATCATTGTCATAACGCATCCAGCTTTTAAAAGGAATCCAGTTAATTCCATTCTCTGCAGCCGTTGCCACCCCTTCCCAGGTAGCCCCCATAACGAGGCCCGATAAAAACAGGGCACCTCCCACAACCGCCAGCACTAATGCTGTGATCAGACAGAATTTCGTAAACTTTTTCATGAATGGTCACCTCCCCTTATTCCTCTGTGCACAATCCTCTGGATCAAATCTATGACCCAGCGGAACACAGCCGGTACCACCTTAACCACAACCAGGACAAATACCAATATCAGCAGAATCCCAATGGCTGACAACATAATTCCCGCACCGGAAAAAGCCAATGCCGCCGCAGGATTCCCCAACATATGAATCAGTGCATAAACCACCATGGCAATACCGCCGCCCAGCAGCCCTACGCCGCATCCCAGGATTCCTGCAAAGATTCCGAGCAAACCAAGCAGCAGTCCGAAAGGTACGCCGAGAATTCCAATACCGATTCCTCCCACCACCGGGACAGCAATGATGACACATATGATAATGATGCCCCACATAAGCCCGCTTCTGTTTCTCTGGTGCTTTGCCGAACCGTAGCCGTGTCTGCTGTAGGGGCCGTTATATCCGTTCCCCTCCTGCTGTCTCTGTTCCTCTTTGTCTGTGTTTTCCTTTTTCGTATCTGCACCTGCGCGTTCCGGCATATCCCTGTCATCAAATATCCCGTCGCTGTATCCGGTCTCCGTGTATTCTCCGTACTCCTTGCGGCTCCCTCCCAGGTCGGCCTTGATAATGGCAGCCACCTTGCCGGGACTTCCCAATTCCTGAATGACAGAGGATTCGTTTTCAGCCCCTGCATCATCAAAATAATTATTGTAGAATTCCAGTGCTTCCTCTCTCTCCTGCACCGGAATATCCCAAAGCAGCCGTTCCAGCTGCGCTAAAAATTCCCTTCGACTCATTTTGGTATCCCTCCCTCGAACAATCTGGAAATTTTTGTGGAATAGTTTTTCCACTCTGTCTTATAAAGATTCAGCTGTGCCATACCTCTCTCTGTCAGCTTATAGTATCTTCGGTTCCTGCCCCCGTACTCCTGATCGTAAGTCTCCAGGCATTCATCCTTCTGAAGC
>ERZ506847.204-NODE-204-length-10184-cov-4.0773_pt1 | contig 10184 bp, 5 predicted proteins | sample MGYA00512909_ERZ506847 | MGnify/ENA metagenome assembly ERZ506847 | reverse complement strand
ATGCATACAGCCCACATGCTCCGAAGTGAAGTCACAGCCTGTCTGTTCTGTCACGGGCAGAGCATCCATATCCGCACGGAATGCCACCGCTTCTTTCTTGCCTTTGCCCCGAATCACTGCCACCACGCCTGTTTCCAGCCAAGTTTCCAGCTCTGTAATGCCGAAGCTCGTAAGTTTTTCCCGAATATAGGCGGAGGTTTTGTATTCCTTCAGCCCCAGTTCGGGGATTTTATGCAAATCGCGGCGAATCTGCCGCAGTTCTTCTACCATGTTTTGAAAATACGCTTCCATTGGCTTTCCTCCTTTGTTCTGATTGTTCTCATTGTATCACAGACATCTTTCTTTGGAAAGGATACAAATTCTGTGGAAAATCTCCCCATTTTCGTATATAATAAAAGGCAAATACAAAAATCAAAAGATAAAGGAGAGATTTACCCATGGATTATGATATGACCAATCCCTATGAAATTGCGAAATACATCAAGGAAGCCAAAAAGGCAACCCCTGTCAAAGTATATGTAAAAGGCGACCTGAGCGGCGCATCCGCAGAAGGCGTGAAAGTATTCGGTCAGGGGGATTTCTGGATCCTCATGGGCGACCACGCTGCCGTACAGGCTCTGCTGGACAGCAAAAAAGACGCTATCGTTGACTGCGCGATGGAATACGACAGAAGAAACTCCGCTGTTCCCATGCTGGACATCACTGGCGTGGAAGCACGCATCGAACCCGGAGCATTCATCCGTGACCGGGTAAGCATCGGCAAAAATGCCGTCGTTATGATGGGCGCTGTCATCAACATCGGCGCGGAAATCGGCGAAGGCTCCATGGTTGACATGAACGCTGTTCTGGGCGCAAGAGCAACTGTAGGCAAAAACGTACACGTTGGCGCAGGCGCAGTGCTGGCAGGCGTTCTGGAACCCCCCAGCGCAACACCCGTTATCGTTGAAGACGGCGTTATGATCGGCGCAAACGCAGTGGTACTGGAAGGCGTACGCATCGGCGCAAACGCTGTTGTTGCAGCAGGCGCAGTGGTAACAGAAGACGTACCCGCAGGCGCTGTTGTAGCTGGTTCCCCTGCCAAAGTCATCAAAATGAAAGACGAAAAGACAGAAGGCAAAACACAGCTCATGGAAGACCTGAGAAAATAAGACTTTCTGGAAAGCAAAACATCCCCTCTAAAAAAGAGGGGATGTTTTTTTGTTGGACGGAAAAACGGCGGCAGTTGCCTGCCGCCGAAAGAAATGTTCTTGATGTGTAAAGTTTACCAAAGACTCCAGAAGGAATCAGCTGCTGGGGTTTCTGTCTTGGTGCCAGGTTTCATGACTTTCTGGAATGTGGTAACAGCTGTCTGCAGATTACGGTATGCGGTATCTACAGTACTCTGGTCTGCGTTGGTGTTATCATAAACTGTTTTCGCACTGTCCGCTGCTGTCTGCAAAGCTTGTTTCTCAGCTGCTGTCACCCATTTCTGGTCCTGAGGAATATCGCTGCCGTCAGCAGAAGTCGGTGTTGCCAACAGAACACCGCTTCCCAGGTACAGCGCAAGCAGTTTTGTCTTATCAACAGACAGAACCGTCACTGTGCAGGTTGCAGCTTTCTGACCATCCTCTGTGGTAACGGTGATGGTTGCAGTGCCGGGTGCCTGCGCAATCACTTTGCCATCGTCATCTACTGTTGCTACTGTCTGATTGTTGCTGCTCCATTTTACTTTAGGATTGGTTGCGTTTTGGGGTGTCACGGTTGCCACCAGTTTATTGGCTTCCCCTGCAGAAAGTTTCAAATCATTGGTGTTCAGCCCTACGCCTGCCACCGCTACGGGTATTTCTTTTACGGTTACTTCACAGGTAGCTGTTTTATTGCCTTCCACTGTAGTAACGGTAATGGTTGTGGTGCCGGGTTTCTGTGCAACCACTTTACCCTCTTTGTCTACCGTTGCTACTTCCGGTTTGCTGCTGTTCCATGTCACTTCTTTATTTGTAGCCGCTTCTGGTGTTACAGTTGCCACCAGTTTATTGGCTTCCCCTACGGAAAGTTCCACTTTATTGGTGTTCAGTTCTACACTCTGTACGGGTACAGTTGCTGGCTGTCCATTGACAGTCACTTTGCAGCTTGCGCTCTTGCCATCCGCTGTTGCAGTAATGGTAGCTGTACCTGCCGCCTTTGCGGTCACATTGCCGTTGTTGTCTACCTCTGCAATTTCTGGCTTATCGCTTTTCCATGTCACTGTCTTTGTGGTAGCGTCATCAGGTTTTACTGTTTCATTGAGTTTTGCTTTCTCATTAACATTCAATGTCAATGCGGTTTGATCCAATGTCACACTGGTTACACCGATCTTCACGCCCTGTTCTACGGTTACCTTGCCGGATTTTTCATCAATGCGGCCATTGCCCTTGACAGTGATGGAATTGTCTGCCTGCAATTTGCCAATGGTACCACTCAGATCGATTCTGCCATATCCTTTATCGCTCACATAGAGTTCTTTTACAACTGTACCTGCTGGAATCTTCACATCCGCATCAGCTGCAACGATTTCCACCCGGTCTGCCTGCAGATCATCCAGTGTAGTCAGTTTATCAGTATCCACAACGATCTGTTTCAGATACGTAGCATTGCCGCTTTCCAGACCAATTACATCTGCGCCGTTTTTACGGATATATAAAGTGCCTTTCAGTGCCTGTGCGGTCTTGTTGTCCAGTTTCAGACCAACAGGATTATCGCCATATGTTTTTTCTGTGTAAATATTGCCGCTGATCTTACAATCTTCAAAGTATACGGAGTTTTCACCGCCGCCTCTGATATAAACATTGCCGTAAATGGTCATGCCGTCAAATCTGACCTCACCATCTTTTACATCGCTGTCAACATAGAGATTTTCCCGTACGGTCATATTTTTCACGGTCACACCGCTTTTTGTGACAGTTGCGTTCCGGTAAGTGCCGCCGCTGCGGTCACTGCTGATGGTGATATTCCGGCGGGAACTGCTGGAGCTGGACCAATCATCATCGTCGTCCGTATAATCCGGTTTGCTTGCATTATCCTTTGTTTTCACCGTATCGGGACGGATGCTGCTGGTAACGCCGCTGACATAAACGGTCATAGTATCGATGTCGCCACTGCCTTTGATAGTCACTTTATCCTTTACGGTCATATCTTCCACTTTCCCCTTGGAAAAGTCGATGGTAGCCTTATCAGCGTTTTTGGTGATTTCCATATTTTTGATTCTGGCATCAGAACCCAGTTTCAGGTCTGTTTCTGCATCCAGTGTCAGGTTCCGCACCTTTGCGTCAATGGTAATGGAGCCGGACAATTCTTTATCTACGATAACGTCTGTATAATCGCCGCCGGTAAGTTTACCGATTTTCTGGAATGTGGTTTTTTCCACGGTGGTCTTGCCGCTGGCTTTCACTGCGGTATCCTTCTGATCCATCACCATTTCTTTGATGTCACAATCCTTGAGGATGACTTCACTGCCACCGTCTACAATGAGTTTGCCTTTGACAGTCACATTATCCAGTGTAATGGTCTTTGTGCCCAAACGATCGGAAATGGTCAGATCACCTGTAACGGTGGTATCTTCCAGTTTGGTCTGAGTCAGGATTACATCTTCTTTTTTGGTTTCTTCTTTGTCATCTTCCTTGTCACCAGGCTTGTAGTTCACGGTCTTATCCAGTGCCAGAACGGCTTCCGCTCTGGTCAGCACTTTATTGGGACCGAAAGAGCCATCGGGATAGCCTGCCATGATGCCTGCTTCGCTGACAGCGCCCACCACGCCTTTTGCCCAATTGGAAATGGCGTAGGAATCTGTGTAGCGGTATGCCCGGCTTTCATTCTGTTTCAAATCCAGAATACGGGAAATCATGGCCGCCGCTTCCTGTCTGGTAACAGGGTCATTGGGACGGAAAATGCCGTTGCCGTCGCCGGAAATATAGCCTGCCGCTACACCGGTCTGGATGGCATTTTTACCCCAGTAATGGCTGGGCACGTCGGAGAAATAAGCATATCCGCTCTTGGTGTAGCCCATGGCGTTATTTACCAGCACCACAAACTCCGCTCTGGTAATCATGTTGTTAGGGCGGAAGGTACCGTCAGGATACCCGCTGATATCTCCTTTATCCACCCACTTATTGATGGTATTCTGTGCCCAGTGCCCCTGAATGTCTGTGGGCGCACCAAAAGCGGTGACGCTCATAGCCATGGAAGCCGCCAGCACAGCTGTAATGGTAATCGCACTTTTCTTCTTCATAAATTACACCCCCATATCAATGAAAAACTTCTCATGGAATTTTTATCCTCTTCTAATGCTACTGTACTCTGTTTTTCCTTAAGAAACAACTGTTTTCCGCCATTCGTAAGAAAGCCTTAAACAAATCGTAATATCCGTAACATAAGGATTTTTTGCTGTTGTGTCCCCTGTAAAACATCGAAAAATCCGCCACCGTATTTTCAATACCGCCAAACTGTGCTATGATAAAAAATATACAAAATCTTAACACAAAAGAAAAAAGGAGGTGTATCCATGGAAAAAATCAAAAAATATCTGCCCAAATTTCGGCCCAACTGGCGGGGTGCGCTGCCGGTGGTGCTTTTTTTCGGCGCTTCTTTCCTGCTGGTGGCAGTGTTTTTTGGTCTGCAGTTTGTCATGACAGCCTCTGTCATCACAGTGCTGTTCCAGATCCGCCATGCCCGATACAACTCCTGGGGGTATCTTTTCCGGCAGCTGGTCATCTGCGAAGCCCTTGCCCTTTTCGCCATGATTGCCACGTTAGATACGCCCCTTTCTCTGCTCTTGAATTTCACCATTCCCTTTGCATTGGTTTTCCTGCAATCTTCACAATTTGTGCCAAAAGGATACTTTGCCAGCGCCATGATATTTGTATTCCTGCAATTCATGCCGCCGGAACCAAAGGATTTTGGCGTACAGCTGGAAGTGGTGCTGGTCTGCTGGGTATTCCTGGCCATTGTACTGAAGCTGTATCCCTATTTGCAGCGGGGCAAAAAGCAGGCAAAACCTACGGTTCAGACACTGCATACCGGACTGAAACAGCTTTCTCAAATGCTTACCCGCATTGCTGACGGGGAAACAGACGACGATTTTTCCAAAGAACTTTACAAATTAGAAGACACTTACCACCGCATGGCATACCAGATGCAGACGGTATTCCAGAAAGGCGACCACGGCAAAAAATGCTTTGATATGCTGGCAGTCATGTTCCAGCGGAGTTTTTATCTGGTGCGAGACAAAGCCTGGCAGCAGGACGAAGTCCAGCAGAACGCTCTGCCCCGTTTGGCAGAAGTGGCGGAGCTGGCAGAAGAAGCTTCCCAGACCCTCAACGAAACAGACAACGCAGAACTCATTGCAAAAGCCCGTACCCTCTTGGAGCAAAGAGAAATGCCCGAAGGACGGGTGCGTATCTTTTACCGGAGCTGTCTGCACATGCTCATACTGATCTGCCACACTTACCCTGCCACAAAGAAACAGAATCTCCAGTGGTTCGGCGTAGACTGGCAGGAAACATGGCTGAAATTCCGGCGGCGTATCTCCCGCCATTCCATTGAAACCCGGTTTGCCCTGCGGCTTTCCGTGGTGCTGACCATCAGCTGCGGCGCCATGGCAATCTCCCACGCAAACCATGTATACTGGTTCCCTTTGAACGCATTTCTGCTGCTCCAGCCCAGTTTTGAGGACAGTGAGCATCGTTTGGTAACTCGTCCCATCGGTACGGCTTTGGGCTGTTTGGTAGTAGCGCTGGCAGAGCCTTTTCTGCCCACAGTGCCCATGCAGTTTGCCTTTGCTTTTCTCATGATGTTCTTCATGTACTGCTCCACCCCCGGCACATGGGTGCAGCCCATTTTCTCCACCAGTTTTGCCCTGATTCTGGCGTCCATGTCCATGCAGGACAACACACTCATCTGGCTGCGTATTGCCTATGTCATTACGGCAGTGCTGCTGGTTTCCATCATCAACCTGTTTTTCTTCCCTACCACAAAAGAAAAGCAGTTTGCCCTGAACCTGCGCAGGCTCTTCCAGCTCCACGCTTCCTACTGGGAAATTGCCAGACGAAGTTTGTCACAAAACGTGGATTTACATGAGTATAACGAACTGCTGACAGAGTTCCATATGATCTACGCCCAATGCAGGGAATACATACAGAAAGAACTGCCGGGAGAAACAGGCACAGTATATCATGAGCTGCTGGTGACTCTCTGGAAAACATTCTCCGAGCTGGAACAGACGGCATACCTCATGCAGACAGGCTCTGCAGAACGAGACGAATATCCTGCCCTCATGGATCTGACCATGCAGCTGCAAAAAGAAATCTTCCCGCCTCAGCCCACAACGCCTTCCATTGCCCTTCACCGGGATTTTCGGGACAAAGACCTGACATATGTGCTGACCCAGTACATGCGCAACAGCGGACATCTGCGGTCCTTATACAGTCAGGTAGCAAGCAACACCCTGATTTTTAAGAAAAAAGAACTTGCCCGCAAATAAAAACAGAGCATTTCTCAAAAAGAAATGCTCTGTTTTTTTATTTTCTGCGGAGATTGCGGACTTTGGCGGAAATTTCCCGAAGTTCTTCTTTGGAAAGAGTATCCAGATGCTCCAATTGGTCCATGAACATCACAAGACTTTCGTTATATCGAATCTTGTTGAACTCAATGAAATAATTCACCATGACCCCCGGCACCAATGCCACCACAAAAATGCCATAAAGCGCCAAAAGTACCGTCAAAATTCTGCCGACCCATGTCACCGCCACAAAATCCCCAAAGCCAATGGTGGTAGATGCTGCAAAACAATACCAAAGGCTGTCCGCCAATGTGGTGATAGACGGCTCTGCCAGCCAGACTGCCACTGCCACCAGAAACAACAGCAGTACATAACCAACGGCAAACCGTTCTGCATGGGTGATACGAACCACCTTCCAAAGCAAAGATATCCTGCGCATGTTATCTCCTTTCCCCTCTTTTTTCAAAAAAAATACCCCGTATTTTTTTGGGAGGGAAATACGGGGGAATCAAAAATCGCTATGGGGTTATACTGCACATAACCCCATAGGGTGACGTAAGCTTATTTGCCTCTGACGATTCTGGACAGCTGAATCAGCAGAGTAGGTGCAAATGCCAGACCCACAATCTGACCGATGTTTGTCAGTGTCAGAGCGTTGTCGATGTCAAACAATCCATGGAGTGCAGGCACAAACAGTACCAGCATCAGCAGCAGTGTGCCTACGAAGAAAGCACCTACGCTGTAAGGATTGGAAGGCAGACGGAAGATGGAACGGGAACCGCGGCAGTTGAAGCCGTGGAACAGACGTGCCATACAAAGTGTTGCGAAAGCCATGGTGCAAGCCATGCCGTTGTTGATCTGCATACCCAGATAGAACGCTGCCATGGTTGCCACTGCAATGAGGGCACCCTGGATACCCAGTGTCTGCAAAAAGTCTTTTGTCAGAATGCCTTCTTTAGGGCTTCTGGGTTTCTGGTTCAGCAGGTCGCCAGTGGGTTTTTCCATGTTGACTGCCAGTGCGGGCAAGCTGTCTGTCAAAAGGTTGATGAACAGCAGCTGTACTGCCGTGAAAGGCAAAGGCAGACCAAACAGGGATGTGATCATAACCACCAGAATACCAGCCAGGTTACCGGAAAGCAGGAACTGGATGGAGTTCTTGATGTTGGTGTATACATTTCTGCCGTTGGCTACGGCTTTGACGATGGTTGCGAAGTTATCGTCTGTCAGAATCATGGACGCTGCGTCCTTGGATACTTCTGTACCGGTGATACCCATGGCAATACCGATGTCAGCCTGTTTCAGCGCGGGCGCGTCGTTGACGCCGTCACCTGTCATAGCTGCCACATGGCCTCTGTCCTGCCATGCTCTTACGATACGGATTTTATGCTCGGGAGATACACGGGCATAAACGGAAATATGTTCCACTTCGTTGCGAAGTTCTTCATCTGTCATTTTTTCAAGCTCGCTGCCTTCTACAGCTCTGTCGCCATCCTGGAGGATGCCGATTTCTCTTGCAATGGCAGAAGCGGTGATTTTATGGTCACCGGTGATCATAACAGGACGGATACCGGCTCTGCGGCAGTCCGCAACAGCAGGAGCGGATTCCACACGAGGAGGGTCCATCATAGCGATCAAGCCAGTGAAGATCAGGTCGTTTTCGTCCTCCAATGTCAGAGGGCGGTTTTCGGGAAGTACCTTTTTGGCAAATGCCAGTACACGCAGACCCTGAGAGGAGAAATCTCTGTTCTGATCCACGATAGCTTTGCGAATTTCTTCTGTCAAAGGCAGGATTTCGCCGTTCTGGTCGATGGAAGTACATCTTGCCAGCAGTACATCAGGCGCGCCTTTGATCAGCATTTCATAACGGTTGTTTCTGAAATGCAGAGTAGACATGAGTTTTCTGTCGGAGTCAAAGGGAATTTCCTGCAAACGAGGGAATTCTTCTCTGACTTTATTTTCATCGCCGCCGATGGTACGGCAGAAGGACAGCAGAGCCGTTTCTGTAGGGTCGCCCACTGCTGTTTCGCCGTTGATGGCGCCGTCATTACACAATACACTTTCTGCCACCAGACCGTTGATGGCTCTTTCATTGCCTTTTGCTTCTTCAGGTTCCCAAACTTTGCCGTTGGCATATGCCTTCTTTACAGTCATGCGGTTCTGTGTCAGTGTACCTGTTTTATCGGAACAGATAACGGATACACAGCCCAGACCTTCCACGGCACGGAGGTTTTTGATGATGGCGTTTTCTTTCGCCATTTTCTGGGTACCGATAGCCAGACCAATGGTCACGATGGAGCTAAGTGCTTCGGGGATGGCAGCTACTGCCAGAGCCACAGCAAACATCAGGGATTCTGCCAGACCCATGTTCCGCCATACACCCAGACCAAAGACGATGGCACAGATGACCATGATGATGATGGACAGTTTCTTGGAGAAATCATCCAGACTGCGCTGGAGTGGTGTTGCCTTTTCCTGAGCGGATTCCATCAGATCGGCAATCTTACCGATTTCTGTCTGCATCCCTGTGCCTGTGACCAGTACCACCGCACGGCCGTAGGATACCAGAGAGCTGCTGTATACCATATTCAGTCTGTCACCCAAAGGCAGTTCATCCTGCTCGATGGGTGTGTCGATTTTATTTACGTTTTCAGATTCCCCTGTCAGTGCGCTTTCGCTGACCTGCAGGGAATGATTTTCCAATACACGGCCGTCTGCTGCAGTCACGTCCCCTGCTTCCAAAAGCAGGATGTCGCCGGGCACCAGTTCTGCCGCAGGCACTTCCATTTTCTGACCGTCACGAATGACACGGGCATTGGGTGCTGCCATCGCTTTCAAGCTGTCCAGAGATTTCTGGGCTTTGAAGTGCTGTACGGTACCCAAAATGGCATTAAGAATCAATACTGCCAGAATAACGATGGTGCCTTCCAGACCGCCTGTCAGAGCGGAAATGATGGCTGCGATAATCAGGATGATTACCAAAAGGTCTGCGAACTGTTCCGCAAATACCTGCAAAACGCCTTTGCGCTTGCCTTCCTGCAATTTGTTGTAGCCGTACTGTTCCAGCCGTTTTTTGGCTTCTTCCGCTGTCAGCCCGTTCATGGAGCTGTTCATCTGCTGCAGGAGTTCTTCCTGCGATAATTTCCATTGTTTGTCCATAGAAATTCCCCTTTCTCTGTGTCCCGTGCAAATAAAAAAGACTTTTATTGCACCGAATCCTCTCGTAATGCAATAAAAGTCTTGCTTTTCAAGAAAATTTTCTTTTAGTCGCGCCCGGGTGATAACACCGAGATGACGAACGCTGACGATGCGGCTTGCCGCACAAGCTACTCCCTTTTATTACAATGACTCTACCATACTTTTGCACAAAAGGCAAGAGAAAAATTCATACAAATTGCAATTTTCTTTTTGCCCCTGTTATTTTGCCCCAAAGTCCCTGATTTCTCCCTCTTTTTTCCCGAAAGGGCATTTTCTGTTTTTTTAGCAGTCTGCATTTGCATTTTCCTGTCATTATGCAAATATAACGAAATTTTGTATGCAAATCCATGCAATTTTTTTCAAAAAAGGGGCTTGTTTTTTTCTTAACATGGGTCTATGATAAATGCGTCAACTACATACGGCAGTATCTTCAGGGCAGGGTGAAATTCCCGATCGGCGGTATAGTCCGCGATCGGAA
>ERZ506847.202-NODE-202-length-10239-cov-3.99529_pt1 | contig 10239 bp, 8 predicted proteins | sample MGYA00512909_ERZ506847 | MGnify/ENA metagenome assembly ERZ506847 | reverse complement strand
TAAACCTTCACACACAATGTTTTTTTGTACCATAAAAAACCTCCTTCAGATATGGAATAAAATAATTTGGTAAATTTGGCGAAATGCCTGATTTTGTTGAAAAGATAAAATTAGATATTTTAGATTGGCAAAATCTTTGCCTGTTATTGTGGAAATACAATACCATATTTTGTCTCGAAATGCAAGGACAAGATTTATTTTTTCCGGGCATGACTTATCCACCAAGTCATGCCCTTATCTGCCATGGCAAATGGAAATCCCGGCTATTGTGGATAACTTGCCACCTTAATGAGACCTTCCGGCCCATTTTCTCATAGTTTTCCACAGTCAAATTGAAAGGTCCCCCCGTTGGAACATTCGCTTTTCGGCCCCTTTTGCTGCAAAAAGAGTAGACCCTGCTCAACAGGCTGGTAAAATATAAGAAGAACCTCCTCCTTTTCCTGCATGATTTTTCCGTGCCATTTGAGATAACATGAGCGAAAGAGATTTGAGGAAGTACAAAAATCCAGAAAGCCCTGACACTTCCAGTGAGTCTGACTTAGTCTATGAAAGATTACCTGCTATTCCGTTCCAATATCTTAGAATTATAGGCATTTCTGGCGATTCTGATCAGATTCTCATCGTGCTTTACCTACTATTCAACTCTAATATTTTAGAATTATAGGTATTTCTTAAGTTTCCGACCAATTTTTCTTCCTGCTTTACCTACTATTCATTTGTAACATTTTAGAATTATAGGTATTTCTTAAGTTTCTGGCCAATTTTTCTTCCTGCTTTACCTACTATTCATTTCTAACATTTTAGAATTATAGGTATTTCTTAAGTTTCTGACCAATTTTTCTTCCTGCTTTACCTATATTTCAATCCAAGATTTTAAAATTATAGGTATTTCTTAAGTTCCTGACCAATTTTTCTTCCTGCTTTACCTATATTTCAATCCGAGATTTTAAAATTATAGGTATTTCTTAAGTTTCTGACCAATTTTTCTTCCTGCTTTACCTATATTTCAATCCAAGATTTTAAAATTATAGGTATCTCTTAAGTTCCTGGCTAAATTTTCTTTCTGCTTTACCTATTATTTCAATTTAACATCTTAAATTATAGGCATTCCTTAATGTTCCGTAACAGTAAAGACAAGCCGAACCGTTGCTTTTGCTGCTATGAAACCGAAAGGCTGTAACGCCGGCATACCTTGTTCTTTTCGAAAAAATGTATTACAATAAGGAAAAAGTGCAGAAAAGAGGAATGAATATGGAAATAGATAAACTGGTGCAGTGTCAGAGAAAATTTTTCGATAAGGGATGTACCCTGACTTTGGCTTTCAGAATCCGGGCACTTGAACGGCTGGAGAAGAGTATAAAGAAGCATGAAGGGGAAATCCGGCATGCGCTGTATCAGGATCTGCATAAGTCTTCTTTTGAGTCTTATATGACAGAGGTGGGGATGGTTTTAAGTGAGCTGTCTTTTGTGAAGCGACACCTGAAATCGTGGATGAAGGATAAGACTGTCCACACACCACTGGCACAGTTTCCGGCAAGGAGTTTTGTGACGCATGAGCCTTATGGTGTGGTACTGGTCATGGCACCGTGGAATTATCCTTTTATGCTCTGTCTGGATCCTCTGATCGGGGCCATTGCTGCCGGGAACTGCTGCATTTTGAAACCTTCTGCTTACTCGGGGCATGTATCGGCTGTGATCGCGAAGATGATCCGCCAGGCATTTCCGCCGGAGTTTGTGTGTGTGGTGGAAGGCGGACGGGCGGAGAACCAGGAGCTTTTGGAGCAGCGGTTTGATTATATTTTTTTCACCGGAGGCGTGACAGTGGGCAGGCTGGTGATGGAAAAGGCGGCCCGTTATCTGACACCGGTGACCTTGGAACTGGGCGGCAAAAGCCCCTGTATTGTGGACAGGACAGCTAATCTGAAGATGGCGGCGAAAAGACTGGTTTTCGGTAAATATTTGAACAGCGGACAGACCTGTGTGGCACCGGATTATCTGCTCGTGCAGGAAGGGGCCAAAGAAGAATTTCTGGTATATGTCAGACATTATATCAGGGAGATGTTCGGTGAGGCGCCTTTGAAAAACCCGGATTATCCCCGTATGATTAATGAGAAACATTACCATAGGGTCATGGGGCTTCTGAGAGATGAAAAGGCTGAGATCGGCGGTTATGGGGATGAAAAACGACTGCAGATCGCGCCTACGGTACTGACAGGCATCACGGAAAAATCGCCGGTCATGCAGGAAGAGATCTTCGGTCCTGTGCTTCCTGTACTGACGTTTAAAGAGATACAGGAAGCGCTTCAGTTTGTAAAAGAGAGGGAAAAGCCATTGGCCCTCTACCTTTTTACCAGAGATAAGAAGACCGAACGGAAGGTTCTTGGGAATCTCTCCTTTGGCGGAGGCTGTATCAATGATACCATCATTCATCTGGCTACTCCGCATATGGGCTTCGGCGGTGTGGGCGGCAGCGGCATGGGAAGCTATCACGGAAGAGAAAGCTTTGATACTTTCAGCCATAAAAAAAGCGTGGTGAAGAAGTCAGACCGTATCGATCTGCCCATCCGTTATCAGCCTTACACGGAGGGGAAAGAGTGGCTGCTCCGCAGATTTTTATAAGGTTTCATACAGCGGCAGCAGTCCGCAGTAATTTCAGAAAGGGGAAACATAAGATGTCAAAAAGACCATCAGACAATGAATATTTCTGGAACAGGAGGTCCAGAGTTTACGATGACCAGGTATGGAAGGTCTATAAAAAAGCATATAAAAAGACAGTGAAACGTACACTGCCGTATCTGAATGAGGAGGCAAAGGTCCTGGATTTCGGATGCGGCACGGGCAACACCACCATTCCCATCTCGCAGAAGGTGAAGGAGATCGTGGCGATTGATACCTCAGAGGAGATGATGGAAAAAGCAGTGCAGAAGGCAGCACAGGAAGAGTGCCGGAACATTACCTTTTGTCATACGGACCTGATGAATTTCAGCGGTGAACCGGAAAGCTTTGATGTGGTCACCGCGTTCAATGTGCTGTTATACCTCTCAGACAGGGATGAAGTCCTGGAAAAAATATGGTCTCTTCTCAAGCCGGGCGGCGTGTTTATCTCTGCCACAGACTGCCTGGGCAGGAATTTTTCAAAGGATTCCGTGAAAAAATTTTTGAAAAGCAAGCTGCATCTGATGCCCTATGTGGCTTTTGACACACCGATCGGTCTTATGAGAAAAATACAGAAAAAGGGATTCCTTGTGCTGGAAATCGTAAACCTGCACAGAAATCCGCCGAATATATTTATTGTGGCACAGAAAATAGATAACAGGGATTAAAGAATCTGAATTTATAATTTGTTTATAATCTTAATAAAAATTTGTTAGCACTCAATTAGATTGAGTGCTAATTTTCTCTTGACTTTTCTTCCCCCTGGTATTAATATTATTTTTAGCAGCAGAAAACCGGAGTAAGGTTTTTTGCAATAAAAAATAAAATCACACAGAAAAGGCAAAGGAGATGCATATCATGGCTAACAAGCGTGGTACCTTATCAATTAATAGCGACAATATTTTTCCGATTATCAAGAAATGGTTGTATTCTGACCATGACATTTTTTTCCGTGAGATGATTTCCAACGGATGTGATGCCATCACCAAACTGAAAAAACTAGAGGTTATGGGTGAGTATACATTCCCGGAAGGACATAAGAACAAGATTGAAGTGATCGTGAATCCGGAAGAGAAGACACTGAAGTTCATTGATACCGGTCTTGGTATGACTGCTGACGAGGTGGAAGAATACATCACTCAGATCGCATTTTCCGGTGCAACAGAGTTCCTGGAGAAATATAAGGACAAGACAAACGAAGACCAGATCATCGGACATTTCGGTCTGGGATTCTACTCCGCTTTCATGGTAGCGGACGAGGTTCATATCGATACACTTTCCTACAAGGAAGATGCCGTACCGGTACACTGGGAATGTGACGGCGGCACGGAATATGAGATCGGTGAGGGAAACCGTACCAAAGTCGGTACAGAGATCACCCTGTTCCTCAATGAGGACGCTCTGGAGTTTGCCAATGAATACCGTGCAAGGGAAATCATTGAAAAATACTGTTCCTTCATGCCTGTTGAAATTTTCCTGTCAAAAGCCAACGCAGAGCAGGAATATGAGACCATCGACGAGGCTGATTTGAGAGATGACGATGTGGTGGTAGAGCACATCCACGAGGAAGCCAAGACAGAGGAGAAGGAAAACGAGAACGGCGAGAAACAGATCGTTGAGATATCTCCTGCCCGGGATAAAGTTAAGATCAATAAGCGCCCGGTATCTCTCAGTGATACCCATCCGCTTTGGACAAAACATCCCAATGAGTGCACCGATGAGGAGTATAAGGACTTCTACAGGAAAGTATTCATGGATTACAAGGAGCCGCTGTTCTGGATCCACCTGAATATGGATTACCCCTTCAATCTGAAAGGTATCCTGTACTTCCCGAAGATCAATATGGAGTACGAATCCATTGAGGGAACCATCAAACTGTACAACAACCAGGTATTCATTGCGGATAATATCAAAGAAGTCATTCCTGAGTTTCTGATGCTGTTAAAGGGTGTCATCGACTGCCCGGATCTGCCTCTGAACGTATCCAGAAGTGCGCTGCAGAATGACGGATTTGTAAAGAAAATCTCTGATTATATCAGCAAAAAAGTGGCTGACAAACTGTCCGGCATGTGCAAGACAGACAGAGAAAACTATGAGAAATACTGGGATGATATCAGCCCCTTCATCAAATTCGGCTGTTTAAAAGACACCAAGTTCTCTGAAAGAATGATGGACTACATCCTGTACAAGAATATTGACGGCAAATATCTGACTCTGGAAGACTGCATCAAAGAGAATGAAAAACCGGAAGATGCAAAAGAGGCAGAAGAGACCACGGTTGAGGAGACAAAAGAAGAAGGCGCTGAGGGAGACAAGAAAGACGAAGAGGAAAAAGAGCATGAGAAGACCAATGTTTACTATGTGACCGACGAGGTACAGCAGAGCCAGTATATTAATATGTTCAGGGAACAGGGTCAGGATGCTGTTATCATGAAGCACAATATTGACTCTCCGTTTATCTCCCATGTAGAGCAGCTTAAGGAGAATGTAAGATTCCTGCGCATTGATGCGGATATAAATGAATCCGTAAAAGAGGAGGACGCGGCAGCACTTGAGGAGGAGACAAAGACACTCTCCGAGCTGTTCAAGAAAGTGCTGAATAAAGAGAACCTGACAGTCAAGGTGGAGAAACTGAAAAATGAGAACGTTTCTTCCATGATGACCGTTTCAGAGGAAAGCCGCCGTATGCAGGAAATGATGAAGATGTATAATATGTACGGCATGGACCCGTCCATGTTCGGCGGACAGGAGACACTGATACTGAATGCCAACAACAAGCTGGTACAGTATGTTCTGGAGAACGGGGACACAGACAATACAAAAGTCATCTGCGAGCAGCTCTATGACCTGGCTGTGCTGAGCCACAGACAGCTCACTCCGGAGGAGATGACAAAATTTGTGGCACGCAGCAATGAGATCATGATGATGCTTGCCAAATAAAAGAATCGCAGCAATTTAACAGACAGTGCAGACGGAAGAGAGAGTATTCTTTTCCGTCTGTATTTTTTTGCACTGGAAAAGGGCCGCAAACGGCCGTGCTTCGGCGCGAGAGTCCGGCAAGCCAGACTCTTTGTTCCATTGGAAGAGGGCCGCAGATGACTGCACTTTTATGCGGGAATCAGAAACTCTCGGCAGGCAGCCTCGCGATACCTGAAAGGATGCAAAGAAAACTTGGCAAAAAGTATTGACAAGAAAACTTGGCATGATATACTGAGAGTGACAAGAAAACTTGGCAGAGAGAGGAAGGTATCCTTATGGAGAAAGAAGAAGTTCTGGAGAGAGTACAGAAGAGCAGAAAAGGGTCTATGGATGAGTGGGAGCTGCAGGTCTCCCAGAAAGGGTTTACTTTGGCACTCATGGTCATTCTTCTGGTATCACTGGCGCTGATGATCACAAAGATCGTGGCAGGACAGCCATGGAGTGACGTGTACTGCATCTTTTTTGCGGGTATGGGGATCTCCCGTCTGTATAATGGGGTGAAGCTGCATAAAAAAGGAGAGTTGTTTTTAGGTATTCTTTCCCTGCTCACCGGGGCGGCACTGTTTATCGGCTATATCAGTGAAATTATATAGAAAACAGGTGTGCGGATGGAAGAGAATCTGATTTTAAGAAACCGTTTAAAGGAAGCCAGGACAGAGAAAAAGCTGTCCCAGAACCAACTGGCAGAGATGGTGGGGGTATCCAGAAACACCATCAGCTCCATTGAGACGGGACAGTTTAACCCAACAGCAAAGCTAGCGCTGATATTATGTATTGCACTTGATAAGAAATTCGAGGATTTGTTTTATTTTTGATAAAGGAGAAAAACCATGCCCCATATATTACTGCTTGAGGATGATGAGACCATTGCCTTCGGAATCCGGTGCGCAATGGAGAAGGAGGGAAGCACCACGGTCTGGTGCAGGACATTAAAGGAGGCAGAAGCCTGTCTGGACGGAAGAGTGGAGTTAGTGCTTCTGGACCTGAACCTGCCGGATGGCAGCGGATTTGCTTTCTGCAGTCAGGTTAAGGCCTTTGATGAAACTCTTCCTGTGATCTTCCTGACTGTGCGCGATGACGAGAAGGATATTGTGAAAGGGCTGGATATGGGAGCGGATGACTATATTGTGAAGCCGTTTCTGCTGTCTGTTCTCTTATCCAGAGTTCGGGCTGTCTTAAGAAGGAGCACCAGGGCAGCGGAGAAGGGAAAACTTACCTGTGGTGATATTTCCATGGATACGGAGAAGATGAAAGCTTATCTGGGGACAGAGGAAGTGGTTCTCACAGCCGGTGAGCTGCGCCTGCTGCGTGTGCTTATGGAAAATAAAAACCAGGCGATCACCAGGAACCGTCTGCTGGAACTTCTGTGGGATGCGGATGGAAATTTTGTCAATGACAATACCCTTACGGTCACCATGAAACGCCTTCGGGAGAAAATGAATAACCCAAAACAGATTCAGACCCTTCGGGGGATTGGCTATCGGATGGAGGAGACAGGGGAGAATGGATAGAAGAGAAAAAAAGAGAACCGTACCGGCAGTGCTGGCCGCGGCAGTCTGCCTGGGACTGCTTCTTGGAACGGTCTTCGCGGCGGTTTCCTCCGGTATGCAGAGAAAGACTGTGGAACAGATCATGTCCTGCACTATAAAGGAGGAGCCGGAGCTTGCCGGCAAAGTGACGGCTATATTAAAGGAAAGCAGTACCGCCTCCGTATCCCGGGAGGGCAGGGAGTGGCTGGACAGATACGGATACACGGCTGCTTATTACAGAAGAGGTCTGCTTCCGGTGTATCTGGGGATTTCCTGTCTGTGCTTTCTGGGAATCTTCGCAGTCTGGTTATGCTGGTATAAAAGGTCGGAGAAGGGGAAAGGGCAGCGTATTGAGGAGCTCACCGCATATCTGGAGGATGTAAACCAGGGCCGTGAGACCGTGTTGTCCCGCAGGGAAGATGAATTTTCCATACTGGAGGATGAGATATATAAGACTGTCCGGGAACTTCGCAGGACTAAGGAAGAGGCCTGTCAGGAGCGGCAGAACCTGGCGGATAATCTGGCGGATATTGCCCACCAGTTAAAGATACCTATTACCTCCATGTCCCTGATGGTACAGCTTCTGCAGCAGGAAGGGGAGATACAGGGGACAAAGGTGTATCTGGACCGGCTGGAGGATCAGATTTTTCGGATGGAGTATCTGGTTGCCAGCCTTCTCACCCTGTCCAGACTGGATGCGGGAACACTGGAACTGGAGCAGGAAAACCTGGATGCTGCGTCCGTCATCATTGAAGCCTGTGAGCCGCTGGAGCCGAAGATCAGAGCGCGGGAACAGACGCTCAGCATTCCACAGCAGATACAGGCCTGTTTTAAGGGGGACAGACACTGGACAGCCGAAGCTCTGTCCAATCTGATTAAGAACTGCAGTGAGCACGCAAGAGAGGGCGGGAGCATCACAATAAAATACCACCAGAACCCCCTCTATACAGAGATTCTGGTGGCAGATAACGGCCCGGGATTTGATGAGGAGGATATCCCCCATCTTTTCCAGCGGTTCTACCGGGGGAAAAACGCCGGCAGGGACAGCATCGGCATTGGCCTTGCGCTGTCAAAATCCCTGATCGAGCGCCAGAACGGGACTTTGCGGGCGGACAACGGGCAGGACGGAGGCGCCTGCTTTACTGTGCGGTTCTATACAGATTCCCGTTAGAACGTCTCATCCTTCAGCGCGTCGATGATATTTTCCTTCAGTAATTTTCTGCTGCCCAGAGCGTATGTGCCCAGCATGACAGCCAGCAGCAGGACCGTGTAAGCAAGAATCTTTAAAAACGGCGCGTGCGCCAGATAGATGCTGACAGGAAGCCCGGATACGTTCAGGAAGAAGGCTACAAAGAGCACCTGCACGGGAAGGCTTACAAGAATCGGTGTCAGACCGAAAAGCAAAGCCTCCAGTGACAGGATACGGGACAGGGCCCGCGGGGAAAGCCCTACGGAGCGCAGGGTGGAAAGCTCCCTTCTGCGGCTTTTTAAGGTCCCGGATACCGTTGCCCACACATTGGACAGGCCAATGACAGCCATCAGGCCGGAAATGAAGAAGATAACAGCACTGTACATCTTATTGGCATCCCGGTCAAGCTTCTCTTCCTCCAGAATGTCGGAGATATAATAGTCACCGGAACCATAATACTTGTCACTGAACTCTTCCATATTCTTACGGATTCCCTCAATATGTTTTTTGCTGTCAGCGTAGAAAAGGCCAATGGCGTGATAGGAACCAAGCCGCCGTTTTTCCCTGCAGTTTTCAGCCAGGGCATCCATGGAGCTCATGGGCACAAACTGGATCAGGGTATATCCCGGAAATTCTACGCCGGGAAGGGGCGTTTTGTCTGTAATATGTCCGGCTTTTATACGGAAAGTGGATTCGCCCTCCTCCTCATCCAGGATCTTATCGGATAAGGTCAGGGTATCTCCTTCCTGAAGTTTCAGAAAATCTATGTCCTCTGTGTGGGAGGGCTTTCCGTTTATCTTGTCAGCAGTCCGGTTGTACACAATAGCACGTGGGTCCGCAGTGTCAAGATAAGGTGCCGAGTCAATGCCAAGCAGAGAGCAGTATGCACGGAAAGACGCATCATCCAGTCCCATAATGTAACTTTGGATCCGGTACTGCCCGTCTCTTTTGATGGGATAATATTTTCCTGCATCTGTTACAGCTTCCATGCCTCCTGCGCGCTTTAGTTCCTCGGACTCCATGTCTGCGGTCATCCACAGGGCGGATTTTAAGGAAGAATAAAAGACAGCGTCCTTTACATGGGGAAGCTTTTTTAAGTCATAGAGTATCTCCTGTTCCGGAGCCTGCCCGTTATCCAGGTAATATTCAATATGGGCTTTTGAAGCCTCATCCTTTTGGACGGCTGCGTCCGTTTGGGCGCTCCTTAAGGCATTCAGATGCCAGAAGCAGGCCAGCAGAAGGAAAGACAGAGTCAGGGAAATCGTGGCTGTCCGGTAGGATCTCTTCCGGGCGGAAAGCGCACTGGATGCCATCTCCCCCTCAATACCGAAGAACCGGGACAGAAGATGCCTGGAACGTGTCTTTTTTATATTTCCCATACCACCCTGCCGTATAGCTTCTATAGGCGTGAGGCGTGCGATCCGTTTGGCGGGTATTCCGGCTGAAAACCAGACCGTCAGGAAGGTGAGGAGCACAGCGGGCAGTATGCTCAAAAGCCCGTAGGAGAAAATTACCTTCATCCCCTCCTGGCGTGCGGAGTTGTTAATGGAGTTAATATACCGGATCAGCCGGCTGTCCAGAAACCATCCGGTAGCAAGGCCGGCCGGCAGAGGCAGAAGCATGAGGAGCAGGCCCTCCCAGATGACCGACCGCCGAATCTGACGGGGCGAGGCGCCGATGCTTGCCAGAACTCCCAACTGGGTGATCCGGGAATTGGCGGACAGGGAAAAGGCGTTGTGTATGATGAGGATAAAAAGGCCCACAACCAGTGCTGCCAGAAACAGATACATCAGGGGATAGGCCAGCATCTGCATGGCACTGTCAAAACTAAGCTGTCCTTTGGGAAACACAAAGTGCTGTGACAGATAGTCGGCATTGTATTTCAGG
>ERZ506847.200-NODE-200-length-10283-cov-4.20757_pt1 | contig 10283 bp, 9 predicted proteins | sample MGYA00512909_ERZ506847 | MGnify/ENA metagenome assembly ERZ506847 | reverse complement strand
CTTCCGCCACCGCCCCAAGAAGGGCTACAAAAAGGTGAGTTCCGTACCCGTTTCCTATCAGAAATAATGCGGCAACAAAGAAGCCGCCGCGCGCCGAAGACAAGGCGCGCGGCGGCTGTATTTTTCGGGGCGCCGCGGCTCATGCCGCGGCGCCCCCTCTTTTTCAACAAAAACGGCGCTTAAAAAAGCGCCGTAAAAAAACAAAACCCCATATATCGGCCCTCATAAAACGGCACAATATACAGAGTTTCATGGTGGGAACGGCAGAACTCGAATCTGCGACCTCTTGCATGTCAAGCAAGCGCTCTAACCAACTGAGCTACGCCCCCGTAACAAGAACGTGACTATCATACGAAATATTCCCGTTTTTGTCAAGCAGAATTTGAGGATTTCGCGAAAAAAATCACGAAAAAGAAAGATTTTTCTCACGCAGCCCACAAATTCGGGCGATTTTCCCCGCCCGCCCCGCAAAAAGCGCGCTCAATCGTAGAGTTCGGGCTTGGTACTGCGCGCAAACAGGCGGGAGATCGCCTCGCGGCAGCGCGCGCCGTCGTCGCCGGGCTCGCCGTAGCAGACCGTATGCACCGCCTCGGTGATGGGCAGTTCCACATGGTACTTTTCCCCCAAAAAGCACATGGCGGCGGACGTCGTCACGCCCTCCGCAAGTTTTTCGAAGCGCTGCCCCTTTGCGAGCATCTCGCCGTACTTGCGGTTGTGGGAATAAGGGGAAAAGAGCGTCGTTTCATAGTCGCCGAGATGCGCAAGCCCGTAGGCGGAGCGCTCGTCCCCTCCCATCGCCTTGATGAGGCGGGCGACTTCCCGCGCGCCGCGCGACATGAGCGGGCCTTTCAAGGGCACGCAGACGACGTCTAAAACGCCCGCGGCGATGCCCATCACGTTCTTGGCAGCCGCGCCGATCTCGGTGCCCAAAAGATCGCTCCCGTAATAGAAGCGGATGAGATCGCTGCGGAAAGCGTCGACGAGCGACACCTTGAGCTTTTCGTTCTCCGAATCGATGACCATGCAGTTGGGGATGCCCTGCACGAAGCTCTGGATATGCCCCGGGCCCACCCAGACGGCGATCTTGTCGGGCGAAACGCCGCTTTCCACCAAGATCTCCGAAAGGCGCTTGCCCGTCTCCACTTCGATGCCCTTCATGCACAGCACGAAGACTTTCTCCGAAACGGGGTACTTCATGATGCGCTGCATGAACCCGCGCAGCCCCTGCGAGCTGATGGAGATGACGATGATCTCCGCGCGCCTGACTGCGAATTCGAGATCGCACGAGAGCGTGATGCGCTCGTCGAGCGTGACATATTCATTCCTGCCCGTTTCTTTGAGCACGCGGTAGGAGGCATCCTCCTCCGGGCCCCAGGAACAGACGTCGTTGCCCTGCTGGGCGAGGTACCAGGCGATGAAGGAACCCCAGCGCCCGCACCCTAAGACGGATATCTTCATAGTCGTTAAATTTCCTTTCGTTCGATGAGGGCGCGCGACAGCGTCACCTCATCCGCATATTCGAGTTCCGAGCCGATGGGGATGCCGCGCGAGAGGCGCGTCACCGTGACGCCGAGCGGCTTTAATAGCTTTGCGATATACATCGCCGTCGCCTCGCCCTCAACGTCGGGGTTGGTCGCCATGATGACTTCGGAAACATTCCCCTCCTGCACGCGGGACAAAAGCTCGCGGATGCGGATGTCGTTGGGCCCCACGCCGTTCATGGGGTCGATGACCCCGTGCAAAACGTGATACACCCCCTTGAATTCGTGCAGCTTTTCAAGGGCGATGACGTCCTTGGGCTCTTTGACGACGCAGATGACGGAAGGATCGCGCAAGCGGCAGATGTCGCACACCTCCCCTTCCGTAAAGTTGCCGCAGATCTTGCAGAAGTGCACGCGCTGTTTGACGCCGAGGATGGCTTCCGCAAAGGCGCGCGCCTCCCCTTCGGGCATCGAGATGATGCGGTAGGCGTACCGCTGCGCCGTCTTCTGCCCGACGCCGGGGAGCTTGGTGAATTCGTTGATAAGCCTGCCGATGGGCTCGATGAAGACTTCCACTTAAAGAAGCCCCCCCATGCCGCCGAGGCCGCCGAATTTTCCCATCTTCTCTTCGAAGACGGCGTCCGCCTTCTTGTAGCCGTCGTTGATGGCGGCGAGGATGAGGTCTTCGAGCATCTCCTCGTCCTCGGGGTCGATGACCGACTTGTCGATCTCGATGCCGTCGATCTTCTTCTTGGCGTTCATATACACGACGACGGCCTCGCCGCCCGCCGTGCCCACGATCTCCCAATCGTCGAGGAGCGCTTCCGTTTCGCGCATCTCCTCCTGCATCTTCTGCGCCTGCTTCATGAGGTTCTGCATCCCCTGAGCGCCGCCCATGCCGCCTCTATATCCTGCCATATCTTTTTTCTCCTTTTACTTGATCTCGATGGGGTAATCGGGAAAATCCCGTTTGAGCTGTTCCGCCGCATTCACAGCCTTCGGCGCGTCTGCGCCCTTTAAGCGCACGTCGAAGTCGGTGACGCCGACCTGCGCGAATACTTCCGCCATCACGGCGCGGTGCTCCGCGCGGGCGAGCGAGCGGGCGACGGTGCCGCTCTCCGTATAGAGCACGAGCGTACCGCCCTCGAAGACGGGCATGAGGTCGGAACACATCGTGAACAGGACGCCGTTGCGGCTCGTCTTTCTCAGCGTGCGCACGAACTTGCCGAACGTGACCTCCGCTCCTGCGCCTGCCGGCGAGGCAGCTCCTGCCGGAGGGGCAGCCGCGGGCTTTGCCGCTTGAACGGGCGCTGCTGCCGGAGGGGCGGCAGTAAACTTTGACGCTTGAACGGGCGCAGCGGCTTTTTTCGGTGCGGGTTCGTCTGCAAAGTACGCCTCTTCGAAGACGGGCTCTTCGTCGGGGAAGGGGGGCTTGTCCTCATATCCTGCGCCTGCCGCTGCTGCCGCAGGGGCTCCTGCCGGAGGGGCAGTTGTGGGCGCTACCGTTTCCCGAGCCGCCGTCTGCGCGCCCGAAGCCGCCTGCGCCGAAGGAACGGCAAAGGCGCCCTCCTGCAGCTTGCGCTCCAACGCGTTGAGGCGCACCAGAAGCGCGTCCGTGCTCATGTCCTCTTCGGGAAGGGCGATGCGCATGACCGCCGTCTCGAGGCACACGCGCGGCGAGGAGACGAAACGCATGTCCGTCTCCGCCCTGGCAAGCACTTCGGTGGCGCGCAAGACCGCTCTCCCGTCCGCCTTGTCGGCGACTGCCTTTAACTTTGCGAACTGCTCCTTGGGAAGGGATAAGAGCTTTTCCGCCGTGCGGCAGGTCTTTGCGACGGCGATGCGGTTGAGCTGCGCCATCAGATCTTTCAAGAGCACCCCAACCGACTTGCCCGACGAAAGGATGCGTTCCACCCCTTCGAGCGCCGTCGGCATATCGGAGATGAGCAGCGCTTCGGCAAGGGCGAGCGTTTCGGAAAAGTCCGCCGCCCCCAGCACCTCGGAAACGCCCCGATAAGTGAGCTTGTCCTCATAGGCGATGCACATCTCGGCGATGGAGAGCATATCGCGATCGCTCCCCGCGCCCGCGCGGGCGATGGCGGAGACCGCCTCTTCCTCGTACTCCTTCCCCATGCCGTCGAGGATGCGCTTTAAGTGCGTTTCAAGGTCCTCTTCGGGGATGAGTTTGAAGTCGAGCCGCATACAGCGGGAGAGGATGGTCGCGGGGATCTTGTGCGGCTCGGTGGTCGCCAGAATGAAGATGGCGTGGGCGGGCGGCTCTTCAAGCGTCTTCAACAGCGCGTTGAAGGCGCTGTCCGTGAGCATATGCACCTCGTCCACGATATACACTTTATATTTTCCCGAAACGGGCGGATACTGCACCTTTTCGCGCAGGTCGCGCATCTCGTTGACGCCGTTGTTGGAGGCGGCGTCGATCTCCAAAATGTCGAGACTGCCCTCCGAAAGCGCGCGGCAGACGGCGCACTCGCCGCAGGGCGAGCCGTTTACGGGGCGTTCGCAGTTGACGGCGCGCGCAAAGATGCGGGCGACCGTCGTCTTGCCCGTACCGCGGGGACCCGTAAAGAGATAGGCGTGCCCCACCGCGTTTTGTTCGATCTGATTTTGGAGCACCTTGACGACGTGCTCCTGCCGCACCATTTCCCCGAAGGTCTGCGGGCGGTACCGCCGATAGAGAGACGTATGCATGTTCCCCTCCCGTTGAGCTGAAATGCGGCGAACGATGCCGCGGCTGCAGGGCACGCGTCAGCGCGCGTCCCCCTGATAGACTGTCTGTAATTTTCGCTTGGCGCGCGATAGCGCGTTGTCGATGCTCTTGACGCCCTTCCCCGTCGCCTCGCAGATCTCCGCATAGCTCATGCCTTCGAGATACATGATGACCACGCGGAATTCGAAGTCGGAAAGCTCCTTCATGAGGCGGCGGCGGAATTCGCGCTGCGCCTCGCTCTCCAAGATCATATCTTCGGGCGAGCCTTCCTCCGCCCTGTCCCCCAGCGTGGGGTCGAAGAGGGAGACCGATTCGTTGAGCGGCACGTTCTTGCGGCGGGCGGAGCGCTTGACGGCGTCCAGAATATGCCGCCGCACCAGAAGATAGGCGAAATTTTTGAAACTCTTGCCCTCTTCGGGGCGGTATTCGCGGACGGCGGCATACAGCCCGATCATGCCTTCCTGCACGAGATCGTCCGTCTCCCCGCCCGCAAGGAAGAAGCGGCGCGCATGGGCGCGCACCGTGCCCGCATAGCGGCGCAGGAGCTGTTCGGTCGCCTCCGCATCCCCCCGCTGCGCCCGTTCGACGAGCGCTTCGTCACGTTCCGAGTCTTGCACGCACCACCTCGTAAGCCGCGATCCCCAGCGCCACCGAGGCGTTGAGGGAATTGACTTTGCCAAAGAGGGGCAGAGAGAGGACTTTATCGCACGTCTCGCGCGTGAGGCGCCTGACGCCGCTGTCCTCCCCGCCCACGACGAGGGCGACTTTGCCCTTCAAGTCGCAGTCGTAGATGCTCTCGCCGCCCGCTTCGAGGGCATACACCCAATAGCCGCGGCTTTTCAGCGTTTCGATGGCGGCGTTCAGAGAGGCGACCTTTGCGACCTTCATGTGCTCGGCGGCGCCCGCCGAGATGCGCACGACCGCCTCGGTGACGCTCGCCCCGCGCGCTTTGGGGATGACGACGCCGTCCGCCCCCGCGCACTCCGCCACGCGGAGGATGCTGCCCAGGTTATGCACGTCCTCGATGCCGTCGCAAAGGATGATAAGACTGCTTTCCTTCTCGGAGAGGATGTCGTAAAGATCGGCGTATTCGTAGTCCGTCGTGAAGGCGATGACGCCCTGATGGCGCTTTTCGCGGCTCTCCCTGTCGAGCGCCTCCTTCGCAACGAACTGCACGCGGACGCCCTTCTCGCGCGCCATCGCAAAGATGCGCCCCAAAGAGCCCTGCGCGCCGCGCTCCAGCAAGATCTTTTCGATCGTCTTATCCGTCTTCAAAAGTTCTAAAACGGCGTTCCTGCCTTCCGTCTTCATTTTTCCTCCTTGTCGGGCAGAAAGAGCTCTTGGATGCGCTCCGTCTGCCCCGTGAGATAGAGATAGCCCAAAAGCGCTTCAAAGCCCGTCGAGCGCACATAGTCGGAGACCGTTGCGTTCTTGCTCTTCGTCGCCTTTTTGGCGTTCCTGCCGCGGCGGTAGACCGCCTCCTCCTCTTCGGTGAGAAGGGGCAGCATCCGCTCGAGCGCGCCGCTCTGCCCGTGCGCCGAGACGATCTCCGCAGCTTTCTTGTTGAGTTCGTTCGCCTTGGCGGCGCTATTTTGCGCAAGCTCGGTGCGGACGAGCAGCGTATAGGCGGCGTCGCCCACAAAGGCGAGCACGACGGGATTCATAAGGGCTGCCCTCTCCTTGGAGAGGGGCTCGGAAATTTCAAACATACCCTTTGATTATACCATATCTATGCGCGTTTGACAAGCGTTCCCCCGCGCCATTTTCAAACAGCCTTTCCCCGCTTCCCGCCGCCCGCCGCAAGCGGCGATAAGCCGCGCAAAAAAACGCAAAAAGCGCTTGCCCTCCCCGCCCAAATGCTTGCCTTTTGCGCAAAATCGGCTATAATAAGTTGCGGAAAAAACGCCGCCTTTTCGGCAGACGGCCGCCCCGCACGGCGGCAAAGAGAGAATACACTATGCAGGCATTTGAAATCTTGCTTCCCCTTGCGCTCATCCTGTGCCTGAGCAAGCTCATGGGCCTCGGCGCACACCGCATCGGCATGCCCGCCGTCATCGGCATGCTGCTCGCGGGCATCCTCATCGGGCTCCTCGAATACATCCCCTGGGAGCCCCTCCAAAACCTCCTGTTTGCGGACGAGATGGTGTTCATCCTCTCCGTGATGAGCAAGATCGGCGTCGTGCTCATCATGTTCTCGGCAGGGCTGACGACCGATCTCAAACAGCTCAAACAGACGGGCGCCGCCTCCGTCGTCATCACGACGCTGGGCGTCCTTGTCCCCATGCTCTTCGGCTGGCTGGTCTCCTCCCTCTTCTTCGGGTTTGAAAACGTCCTTTCCAACCTCTTCTACGGGGCGATCCTGACGGCGACTTCCGTCTCCGTCACCGTCGCCGTCTTAAAAGAACTCGGGAAGCTCGACGGGAAGGTGGGCACCTCCATCATCGCGGCGGCAGTCATCGACGACGTCCTCGGCATCGTCATCCTCTCCGTCCTCACGGGCTTTGCCTCGGGCGGCGAAGAGGCGGGCTGGGATTGGTTCCACCCCAACGCGGGCATGACGACCGTCAAGATCGTCGCCTTCTTCATTGTCGCCATCGCCGTCGGCGTGGGCCTGAGAAAGCTCTTCAACATCATGGAGCGCCGCGCGCCCCACAACCGCCGCGTGCCCATCCTCTCCCTTGCCGCCTGCTTCGTGTATGCCTATACGGCGGAAAAGCTCTTCGGCGTTGCCGACATCACGGGCGCGTACATCGCGGGCATCCTGTTAGGCGGCACCCTTGCCGAGACGCCCTACGTCGAATCTAAAGTGGACACGATGGGATACCTCTTCTTCTCCCCCATCTTCTTTGCCAACATCGGCATTGCGAACATCGAATATTTCAGCCGCATCACGCCCGCCTTCCTCGCATTCGGGCTCGTGTATGTGGCGGCGGCGCTCCTCGGCAAGCTCATCGGCTGCGGGCTGGGCGCAAAACTCTGCCGCTTCTCCTTCCGCGATTCCTTGCGCGTGGGGCTCGGCATGATGGTGCGGGCGGAAGTCGTCCTCATCTGCACGGAGCGGGGCGTCGCGAGCGGGCTCGTCGCGCCCGAAGTCTTCCCCTTCGTCATCCTCATCATCCTGCTCTCCTCCATCCTCACCCCCATCGGGCTCAAGCTTTCCTATAAGAGCGAGGAAAAGAACATGCTGCATCCTCCCCTTCAGCCGCAGCAGTAAGCGGGCAGAGGCGGCGCTTTGAGACGTGCCCGAAAGAGGGCGCGCCGCCCGGAACGCCAAAAGAGAGCACTCAGGTGCCGCTTCGGAGCGGGCGGATAAACCGCCGCCCGGGCGCCATACAAACCTTCAGAACAAGATAAAGCAAACGGGACTTTTCTTCTCCGTTTGCTTTTTTTGGCTGCTTGTGGTACAATCAAAGAAAAAAGCGAGGGACAGCATGAAATACCGCAATTTAGGGAAATGGGGACTCAAAGTGAGCGAAGTTGCGCTCGGCAGCTGGGTGACGCAGCTTGCGGGCAGCGACGCGCAGGAGAAAGCCAAGGAGACGGTGAACGCGGCGTTTGACCTCGGCGTCAACTTTTTCGACTGCGCCGACGCCTACTCGGGCGGCGAGGCGGAGCGCTTTTTGGGCAGATGCCTCCGCGAACACGCGCGGAATGAGTACGTCGTCTCGACCAAAGTGTTCTTCCCGATGGGCCCCGGCGCGAACGACTGGGGGCTTTCGCGCAAGCACATCATCGAACAACTCGATAAATCTTTGAAAAATCTGGGGCTCGATTATGTGGACCTCTACTTCTGCCACCGCTTCGACCCTACGACGCCCGTCGAAGAGACCATGCAGGTGCTTTCGGATATGGTCGCTGCGGGCAAAGTGCTGTATTACGGCGTTTCCGAATGGTCGCCCGTGCAGATCAACGAAGCGCTCCACGTCGTCAAAGAGAACGGTCTTCGCCCGCTCTCCGTCATCCAGCCGCAGTACAACATGGCAGACAGGTACATCGAAGACGAGATCATGGGCATCTGCGAGAAAAACGGCGTGGGCATCACCACCTTCTCTCCCCTTGCGCAGGGGCTTCTGACGGGCAAATACCGCAAAGGCAAGCCCATCCCCGATGGCTCGCGCGCGACGTGGCAGGCGGATAAGCAGATCAACAACCTGCTGACGGAGGAAAATCTCGACAAAGTGGAACGCCTTCTGCCTCTTGCCGAGGAGCTCCACGTTCCCCTCTCCGTGTTGGCGCTCGCCTGGATCCTGCGCCGCAAGGAAGTGACTTCCGTCATCACGGGAGCGAGCAGGGCGGAACAGCTCAAAGCAAACGCTGCGGCGAGCGGGCTCACCCTGCCGCAGGATATCCTCGACGAGATCGAACGCATCCTCGACTATCATCCCTTCGTAAGAAGAGTGGGCTGAAACCGCCGACCATGAAATGGGCCGCAGGTGAAACATATCGCCCGCGAAAGAGCCGCTTCTGAAAGGGGCTACATGTAAAAAACGCCGCCCAAAGGCATAATTCCATACAAAAAACGGATACGCGCGTATCCGTTTTTTTGTTGTAAAAGACTAAAAGGAGAAAACGAGGGAAGCTCCGCCGAACAAGGCGCGGCGAAAGCGCTCACTCCACCGTGACGCTCTTGGCAAGGTTGCGCGGCTTATCGGGATCGTGCCCCAGCAGCACCGCCGTTTCATAGGCAAGAAGCTGCAGCGGAACGACGGTACAAAGGGGCGAAAAGACCGCCTCGCACGCAGACAGGAGCAAGACATCCTCTTCGGGCAGCACCCCTTCGGCACAAGAGGGAAGCGTCGTTATGAGGAACACCCGCGCCCCGCGCGAGCGCACTTCGTGAACGGCGTTCATCGTCTTTTCCGCAAGGCGCGCATCCGAAAGGAGGGCGACGACGGGCGCATCCTCCCCCACGAGGGCGAGCGTACCGTGTTTGAGCTCGCCCGCGGGATAACCTTCGCTCGCAAGATAACTCACCTCTTTGAGTTTTAGGCTGCCTTCGATCGCGGCGGCGTAGTCCGCGCCCCGCCCGATGAAATAGACGCTCTTCTTCTGGCACAGAGCGCGCGCCCACACTTTGACCTTTTGAGAACGGGAGAGCGCATCCTCGCAAAGAGCGGGGAAGGGCACAAGAGAGGGAGCGCTCCTGCCCTTCAGAGCGGCGAGCGCGGCGGCAATGGAATAGAGCGAGGCAAGCTGCGCGCAAAAACTCTTGGTCGCGGCGACCGCCGTTTCCCTGCCCGCGTGCGTCAGGAGCACGAAATCGGCAAGGGCGGTCAGCGAGGAATAGGGCACATTGGTGAGCGCCAGCACCTTAGCGCCCCGCTCCTTTGCAAGCGCCGCCGCGGCGAGGGTATCCGCCGTCTCCCCGCTCTGACTGACGGCAATAACGAGCGTCCCCTTCGGCACGATGGGATCGCGGTAACGGTATTCGCTCGCGATATCCACTTCGACGGGCACGCGGGAGAGCGCCTCGATGGCATACTTTGCCGCAATGCCGCTGTGATAAGCCGTCCCGCAGGCGACGATCTGGATATAGTATGTCTGACATAATACTATGCTAATGTCGAAAAAACGAGAGTCTTCTGTCAAATCAGCGATGGAATTCGCGATCGCGGCGGGGTCTTCGGCAATTTCTTTGCGCATATAGTGCGGATAGCCGCCCTTTCCTCCATCCCCCTCGACCTTGCCGAATTCGATAGGCTCCCCCTTCCATTCACACAGTTCTTCGTCGAAGAGACGCACGTCATCCTCGGTGAGGAGAGCAAACCCGCCCTCTTTGAGCGAATACACTTCATTTGCAAGCGGGGCGATCGCGGGCAGATCGCTCGCAAGAACGCTCCCCTCTCCCCGCCCCACGAGGAGCGGGCTTTTCCGCCGCGCCGCGACGATGACGCGCTCTCCTTCCGCGAGCACGGCGATCGCATAGGAGCCCTCGAGCCGCCGCGCCGCCTTTTGCACCGCCTGCAGCAGATCGCCCCGATACGCTGCCGCGATGAGGTGGGCGATGACTTCACTGTCCGTTTCAGAAGAGAAGACTTCCCCGCGCGCTTCGCATTCGGCGCGAAGGAGAGAGGCGT
>ERZ506847.175-NODE-175-length-10749-cov-4.60361_pt1 | contig 10749 bp, 7 predicted proteins | sample MGYA00512909_ERZ506847 | MGnify/ENA metagenome assembly ERZ506847 | reverse complement strand
TAACATTGGTGAGGATGCCGTTTTCCTCATCTTCCGCATAGTTGACAGTGATCTTAGTAACAACGTTTTTGCTGTCGGTGGTCAGTGTTACGTAGTAGTCTGTATCATCATAGTTGTCTTCCAGATCGCTGAAGGAGCAGTCTGTCAGTTCATCTTTCACATCTACATCGCTGTCCACGTCATATTTATAAGATTTACCGTCTGCTTTGATAGTCAGTTCGTCTTCATCCAATTTGGTGAGCAGACCTGTTTTAGGGTTGTCATTCTGGGTAACGGCATACAGTTTTGTTACTTCGTTATCAGCGTTGAGATAGATGGTAACGCTGAAGTCGTCGCCGTTGTCCAAAGCGCTGTAAATGCGGGAAGGTGTGGTGGATTTGTCATCCAGATATACCTTTACGTCGTCAGTCATGGTATATGTTTTTTCTTTGGAACCGTCTTTAACAGTAATCTTGTTGGAGCTCATGTCTACCAGTTCAAAGGTCTGTTTGGTGCCAATACCGTTAACGGATTTTGTAACAGTGATGGATTTGATGCTGTCGTCTGCGTAAGTCAATGTAACGCTGTCACCGCTGCCGATTTCAGAGAAATCAATTTCTTCCCCGTCGTAATAAGCTTTTGCAGTGCCTTTTTCACCAAAGAGGTTCAGACCAGTGCCAGAGGTGGTCTTTACGCTGCAGAACAGATCACCGTTTTCCAGTACGGAAGCGGTCACGATGGTACCTGTCACAGAGCCGCTGGAGGGTGTTTCCGGTGTTGTGGTAGAACCGCCGGTACTGCCGCTGGAGCTGCTGCCTGTCAGCAGTTTGTATGTTTTTACAGAAAGGACTGCCATTTCGGAACGGTTGATGTTTACGTCAGGATTAAAATTGCCGTAATCATCGCCAACCATGATATTTTTGTCATAGAGCAGATCCAGATAAGGCACAGCGGATTTGGAGATGGAAGCAGCGTCCTTGTAAGTCAGTTTTGCATCCATGTCTACAGTGTAAACTTTCCCCAGGGCTTTGCCGAAGATCACGCCAACATCTTCTCTGTTTGCGGGCTGCTGTGTGGAGCCGTTCATGAATTTGGTCAGGTCGCTTGTGACCAGAATGCCTTTGTCCAAAGCGTATGCCACAGCGTTATATGCCCAGGAAGGGATCTTGTACGCATCCATGATGGGTTTCCATTTTGTGATGGTTTCGTTTGTGACATCCTGTTTGTAATATGTTTTCATGATGGAGTACATGAGCTGTGTCGCTTCGCAGTAAGTCACGTTGTTGCGGGGCTTGCAGTATTTTTTTCCGTTTTCTGTGTAGCCGCTCATAAGCCCCAAGGAAGCCGCTTCGTCAATGAATGTAGCGGCGCCGGGCCAGGGTACATTATTAATATCCGCAAAGGTGGAACCGAAAGCAACAGCATTTGTACTGCCCAGTACAAGGGCGGCAGTGGTTGCCAATGTAAGGAAACGTTTCATATCTAAAACCTCCCATTCCTTCTCAAAATATGAAATATCCTAAATATCTTATTTTTTCTCACAATCTGTAAACGCCTTGCATGTGTTCAGGCGACATTTGTAGGACACTGTCCTACTATTACTATACCATGAAAGAGGGGAAAAACCTTTTCAAATTTTTTAAGTTTTATAAAAAGTGTGTCAAAATCCTGTAAAGATTTCCAGATTTTGCTTTTTTTCCAGTTGTTTCAGGTATTTTTCTTTTTTCACCGCAAAATCTGCGGGCTGGTGTATAGGTTTCTGCAGCAGGTCAAAAAGAGTGCCTGCCAGCACCTTAGCTGTACGGATATAGCAGTTTTCTTTGTCAGCAATGGTGAAATTGTCGTTGTGGAACTGTCCTTGGATGCCGGAGAAGCCCATCTGTACCGCAGGCAGCAAAAATCCCAGATCCCCAATGTCACCGGAAGCACCGGAAACCACATTCCGCAGGATCTGATCTTCCTCGCAGAAAAGCAGCATGTTTTCCAATACCATTTCATTCATTTCCGCGGACTGACGCAAAGGCAGATAGCCGGGGGTGGTTTCTGTTTCGCAGCCTAATCCCAGAGCGGCAGCACAGTGACGGATGCACTGCTCCACTTGTTCCTCTGCGGCAAAAAGCGTGGTGTTGTCATTGGCACGGATATAAGTTTCCATGACTGTACGGTCGGGAATGATGTTGACCGTGCCGCCCCCTTCGGTGATGACCGGATGCAGCTGCAGTCCAGCGGAAGCAGGAAAACGGTCTTTCAGAAAAGCCAGTGCGTTTTGTGCCAGTACAGCGCCGTGAAGGGCGTTTCTGCCCAGATGGGGCGCTGCGCCAGAGTGGGACGCTGTTCCCAGAAAGACGGCTTTTTTCGCCAAAAAACCTGCCAGTGTGGAATTGATGTCGAATAGATAGTCAGTTTCGCCGTTGGCATGGGCAGAAAGAACGCAGTCCACATCGTCAAAATATCCTTCCGCAATCATATTCTGCTTGCCGGAACGGTAACGAATCTTGCCTTCTGCGATGCATTGATCACGGAAAGCAAAATCAATGAATTCTTCCGCCGGTGTAAAAAAGAAACTGATACGTCCGCTGTTTTTCTTTGGAAGACCGCAGTCAGCCAGTGCACGGATCAGTGCCAGCGCCAAAGTGGTCTGGATGCTGTGTCCGCAGGAATGGACAGTGCCGTTTTTGCTTTTGCAGGGCAGTGCGTCCATGTCGCTGACAAAGGCGATATGGGGAGAACCGCTGCCCAGTGTGACGCGGATACCTGTCATGGCAATGCCGGATTCATATGGAATGTTCCATTGATCTAACAGAGATGTAATGGCTGAGGCGGTTTTTACTTCCTGAAAACCCAGCTCCGCACAGTCAAAAAAGGCGTCGCCCCAAGCCAGGATTTCTGCCTGCCGCTGGTCAATGGCAGCAAAAAGAGATTCTTTTTTCATGATGTTTCCTCCTTATTCCCATTCCAGTGTCATACCAACAGCCACTTCCTGTATGGGGGAAACGGCGTGAAGTGCCGCCCGCACAGGAAAAGCCGTGCAGTGGCAGGGATACAGCGCAGAAATTTGCTCTTTTGCCAGAAAATCAACGGTTTTTTGGCTTCGCTCATTTTCTTCCATCAGATGCAGTCCGCCCAGAAGTCCCAGTACCTTTGTTTTGCCTGTGACAGCTTTGGCATACTGTATGATGTTGCAGATACCGGCGTGAGAACAGCCAGTGATGATGTAAATGCCTGCATCTGTCACATAAGCCAGTGCGGTGTCATCGTCAATGATGTCAGGGACAGTCTGCCCGTCAATGATTGTTTCGCCGATAGCATAGGCAGGCTCAAAATCTATAGTGTGGGGAATTTCTCCCAGAAAAACCAGATGATCTGTGAGCCACAGAGGGTCTTCGGTAAATTCCAGAATTGTTTTTTCCTGCAATTCTTTCATAGACAGAGGGCTGCCGATGTCCATGCCGTTCCACTGCTTCGGCAGCAGGGCATGGGGATGGGCAATGAGCCGTGGCTTTTTGGAAAAAGGCAGTGCCAACAGATCAGGCAGACCGCCGGTGTGGTCGTTATGCCCATGAGAAAGCAGAATGGCATCTGCCGTGGTCAGATCAATGCCCATGGCTTTGGCGTTTTTCAAAAAAGCGTCAGAATAGCCCGTATCGAATAAAAAGCGTTTGCCATCTGCTTCCAGCCAGTAAGAAACGGCAGGCTCCCCCAGATGGTAAACGTCGATTTCTGTGTGGTTGTCCATTAAAACAGTCAGTTTCATGGAAATCCCTCCTTTGTGTTGGGGTTGTGTATGACTCCATTATAAGGAAAAAGGAAGGAAAATACAATTGTGTTAAGGGCGTATCGAATAATAGACGGGAAAGGGGAGAGGAAAGTTCCGGAAAATAAAGAGAAAAAGTGATGGAAATAATAGGAAGAAAAAGATAGCGGAAGGTGGCAATTACAAACTAAAAAAACACCACACACTTTCGTGTATGGTGTTCTTTGAATTGCGGAGACAGGATTTGAACCTGCGACCTCCGGGTTATGAGCCCGACGAGCTACCGGACTGCTCTACTCCGCGTCAATATTAACTTCAACTGATAATATACCATGAATAGATGACTTTGTCAATATTTTTTCGGAAAATAGTATGGATTTTCAAACGCCGTCTTTATACATGGTTTCCAGACGTTCTTTACATTCTTTCCAATTAGGCATCCATTCTGTCAGCAGGGCATAGAACCGTCTGCTGTGGTCGGCAAAGCGGAAATGTGCCAATTCATGATAGATGACCTGACGGATACAATCCGGGTCTGCCTTCATCAGCTGGAGATTCAGGCGGATGCTTTGGGTTTCTACGGTACAGCTGCCCCAGATGCTCCGCATGTTCCGCACTTGGATTTTCGGATAGGGGATGCCATAGTCTTTTACTTTGGGATAGATTTCGTCCAGAAGCTTTGCAAATGTCCCAGCCGCCTGTTCCCGGAGCCATTCCACATATTCCGACCGCAGTCCCACGGAATCTGTCTGGAAAGTAGACATATAAATGATGTTATCGGAACGCTGGATCTGCCGCAGTCCTTGGGCGATGTGGAGGGTATAAGGTTCCCCCAGATAATATAATGTCTTGCCGTCATACATGGCGCCGGAGGGCTGAGCCATGCGGATTTTTTCCACTTCTGCCAGATGGTTGATAATCCAGAGGGCTTTGGACTGGACAAATTCTTCAATGACGGAAAAAGGTACCCGTTTTGCGGCGGACACCACCACCTGCCCATGTTTATTTACCCGCAGGTTGATATACTTCACGTCTTTGCGGATCAGTTCGTATTCAATTGGAATGCCTTCATATTCTATGGCGTGCAGTTCCATTGCAAAATCTCCCTTTTCCTGAGATAGTTTACCCACAAAATGCGGGTTCTATCCCGTTTTTCTATGATACTATATCACGCAAAGGCTGAAAAAGTCCAGAAAAAACGGGAAAATCCTTCCAGAGACGACAAAAACGCAAGGCATGCGCCTTGATTTGACAAAACAGGTGCATGCCTTTTGTTTCCTTAAATATGTTCTGTTTTTTTCACAACAGGAATCCAGATTTCAAATACGGAATCGGTCGGGTCTGCGTTATAGTAGACCTCTATATCTGCCCCTTTTCCGTATGCGTAGCCGGATGTTGGGAGCCATTCCGTGAAAATCCGTTTCTCCAATTCCTGACATGCTTTTGGCATGGCGCCTGTGCCGGGGAAGATTGCCCATGTAGCGGCAGGCAGTTCCAGAATTTCCAGGGGTGGTTCCACTTCTTTGGAAGTGCAGACGCCAATCCAGTATTTCCATTCTTCTTCCTGACAAGCAGAAATCCCCAGCACCGCAGGCATTTCCATGATGCCTGTCAGTTTGGGCAGGACATTGTTTGCCACGGTTTTTTGCCAGAATGCGGGTACAGTCTGGAAATTTTTCTCCATGTCTTTTTCCAGTGGTGTGTAAATCCCCGCGATGCGCAGGGGGCCTTTTGCTTCAATACGATAATCCAATGCAGTCACTCCTTTAACGGTCATTTGAAACCGAATGGGCGGGAAAGCCTTCAGGGGCGCGCCTTTTGCCTTGGCTTGTGATGGGGTAATGCCGTGGACGCTTTGAAATGCCCGTGTGAATGCCGTTGGGGAACGGTATCCGTATTTCAGCGCCGCATCAATGACTTTTGCGCCGCTCTGTAAGTCAAAGGCGGCTTTTGTCATTTTCCGGCGGCGGATATATTCCGAAAGGGGCATATCTGCCAGATAGGAAAACATACGCTGAAAGTGAAAGGTTGTGCAGCAGGCGGTTCTGGCAATGTCATCCAGAGAAATTTCCGCGGTCAGGCTTTTTTCCAGCATTTCCAGGGCTTCGTTCCATTTGTCTATCCAGTCCATGTGGTTTCCTCCTTATTTGTCTTTGTCAATGACAGTTTCAGTTTACCTCAAAAGAAGGCTGGTTTCCTCGCAGTTTCTGCCTCTTTGGCAGAGGCGCTTTTTTTCAGGAAATAAGCCACTTTGTAATAAGGAATGGGAAATCCCATGGCTTCCAGCTGACGGGCGATTTTTCGGGGGCCAAGACCGCTGGCGTTCTGCTCTTGAATAAACTGAGCAATCTGGTCTGTGATTTTGTCGTCAGGAGCGGCAGGTTCACTGTTTTCCGCTGTTTCCGGCTGCTCTGCGGCTTCAAAGGGAATATGTTCCATATCCACCACTGTGGTGATTTCTGTTTTTTCACCAATGTCCTCAATCAGAGGGGAGGAAGCGTCGATGCTGTAATTGATAACGTCACGCATCTGACGGATATTTCTGGGATACACGGCGTTGAGGATGGCATGTTTCGCTTCCGGTGTAAAAATCACGTGGTAGCGAATGTGTCTGGCTTCCCAAACGGCGTTTTCATACCGCATGACAAAATGGCGGAAGAGATTTTCTTTTTCCGCCAGAGAACGCTCCCGCAAAGCAGGCAGGTGCATTTCGTACTGGGCAAGTCTTTGGTACAGTTCCGGCAGGAACACTTCGTGGAGGTTTTTGGTGGAAGCGGCAATGACAATGACGTTGATGTCGATTTCCTTTGTGTCACCAATACGGCGGATTTTGCCGGACTCAATGGCTTTTAATAGTAGGTTCTGATAATTTTCGATGGTGTGGGCTTCATCCAGAAAGAGGATGCCGCCGTTTGCCTGCTCGAACAGCCCCTTTTTCTTTTTGGAACCGGTGTAAGCACCTTCCACAGAGCCGAAAATTTCCATGGCGGCAATGTCCGGGTTGGTGAACTGGGCGCAGTTGATTTCGATAAACGGCGCATTTTTGCCAATAACGCCAATCTGTTTGGCGTAATTATAAATGAGGTTTGCCAACATGGTTTTGCCGGTGCCTGATTCTCCTGTGATGATGGAGTGACGGGGGCCGCCTAGAGAACCAACGATTTTTTTCGCCTGTTTGTAGATGTTCTGCATGGTGCCCATGTGGACAACGTGTTGGAAATCGGCTTCGGGTTTTGTCAGACTTACCTGCATTTCCAGATGCTTGATCTTGCTGTTGAGCTGGTCGATTTCCTGAATATCCTGGAAAATGGAATAAGCGCCCATGAATTCCCCATCTATAAAAATAGGATAGGAATTTACTACATATTTATTGGGAGGCACCAGATGGATTTTTTTATCCAGAATGGGCCGATGATTTTCTAACACTGTCAGAAGAACAGCGGCAGGATAAAACTGGGAAATGTGTTTTCCGATCATATTTTCCCGCTTTTGATTCAGATAATTGGCGGAAACTGTGTTGACATATACTAAAATCCCGTCTGTATCCACCACATTTATGCCTCCGTTGGTGTGATCCAGGATCTGGTGTATCAAATTGGAAGAAAAAAACAGCTCTTTTGTCAATTTCATGGGTAAATACCCCTTTCATTTTGTTAGAAAAAGTGTTATAATACAAAAAGTTACAAGTATTCTAACATTTATTCTGACAAAAAACCAGCGAATTTTCCAAAAAAAGTGTGAAAACTAAAGGAAAATATCGTTGGCACGGTTTTTGCTCATATAGTTATTTGTTAGAATAATAACAAAATTATTGCCGATTTTTAAGGAGGAAACAAATTATGGAGTTTGGCTATTCAAAGGAACAAGTACTGTTGAGAGACCTGTACAAAAAATTTGCTGAAACAGAAGTAAAACCTTTGGCGGAAGAACTGGACGAAGAAGAAAGATTCCCCGTGGAAACCGTTAAGAAACTGGCAAGATACGGCTTCCTGGGCATTCCCTTCCCCAAGGAATACGGCGGTGCAGGCGGCAGCTACCTGACATATTCCATGGCAGTAGAAGAACTGGCTAAGGTATGCGGCACAACAGCAATCATCGTTTCCGCACACACATCCCTGTGTGCAGGCCCCATCTACATGTTTGGTACAGAAGAACAGAAACAGAAATACCTGGTACCCCTGGCAAAAGGTGAAAAACTGGGTGCTTTCGGTCTGACAGAACCCAGCGCAGGTACAGACGCTTCCATGCAGCAGACAACAGCTGTTCTGGACGGCGACGAATATGTACTGAACGGTACAAAAGTATTCATCACAAACGCTGGTTATGCTGATACATACGTAATCATCGCAATGACAGATAAATCCAAAGGTACAAAAGGTATCTCCGCATTTATCGTAGAAAAAGACACACCGGGCTTCTCCATCGGTAAAAAAGAAAGAAAAATGGGTATCCGTGGCAGCGCAACATGCGAACTGATTTTCGAAAACTGCAGAATCCCTAAAGAAAACCTGCTGGGCAAAGAAGGTCAGGGCTTCAAGATCGCAATGCAGACACTGGACGGCGGCCGTATTGGTGTAGCTTCTCAGGCACTGGGTATTGCAGAAGGCGCTATTGACGAATGCGTAAAATACGTAATGGAAAGAAAACAGTTCGGCAAAAAAATCGGTCAGATGCAGAACACACAGTTCGAACTGGCTGACATGGCAGCAAAAGTAGAAGCAGTGAAACTGCTGGTATACGAAGCAGCATGCACAAAAGACGCACACGGCGCTTACAGCCACCTGGCAGCTATGGCAAAATACCTGGCTGGTGCAACAGCAAGCGATGTAACAAGAAGATGCGTACAGCTCTTCGGTGGTTATGGCTACACAAGAGATTACCCGATCGAAAGAATGATGCGTGACGCGAAGATTACAGAAATCTACGAAGGTACCGCAGAAGTACAGAAGATCGTTATTTCCAACTGGATGAAACTGAAATAAGAAATATTTTCTGAAACAGCTTTGATTCATTTATGAAAATTCAGAGGAAGCCCTTTCAAATGGGTCAAGAATCCTTATGAGGGCTTGGGAGCAAAGCTTCCAAAAAGACGAAAGGAGATTAAATCACAATGAAAATTGTTGTATGTATCAAACAGGTACCTGATACCGTAGAAGTTAAAATCGATCCTAAAACTGGCACACTGGTTCGTGACGGCGTTCCTTCCATCATCAACCACGACGACAAAACTGGTATCGAAGCTGCACTGACAATCCGTGAACAGGTTGGCGGCACAGTAACAGTAGTATCCATGGGCCCCCCTCAGGCAGACGTTGCTCTGAGAGAAGCACTGGCTATGGGCTGTGACGAAGCTATCCTGGTATCCGGCAGAGAATTCGGTGGTTCCGATACATATGCTACATCCGGTATCCTGGCAGCAGCTCTGAAACAGCTGGACTACGATCTGATCATCACAGGCCGTCAGGCTATCGATGGTGACACAGCTCAGGTTGGTCCCCAGATCGCTGAAAAACTGCACCTGCCTCAGGTTTCTTACGTAGAAGAAATCGTAGAAGCAGCAGAAGATCATGTAGTAGTTAAGAGACAGTTCGAAGATGGCTACCACATCGTAAAAGTAAAAACACCTTGCCTGCTGACAGCAATCGCTGAACTGGCAGAACCCAGATACATGTCCGTAGGCGGCGTATTCGACGCTTACCAGAAAGAAATCAAAATCTTTGACTTCAACCTGCTGAAAGACGATCTGGAACTGGATATGATCGGTCTGAAAGGTTCCCCCACAAACGTATACAAATCCTTCACAAAAGAACTGAAGGGTGCTGGTACAGTCCTGAAAGATCTGACACCTGAACAGGCTGTAGAAGCAATCGTGAAGAAACTGGAAGAAAAATTCATCATCTAATAAGACCTTGGGGCGTTGCCCCAATACCCCATCGGGGACGCGTCCCCGAACCCCGTTTTGCACAAAACTGCGTTTTGTGCGGATAGTGGATTGAAATAAAGATGAATACATTAAGGAGGATATATCCCATGAGCAATGGTATTTTTGTAGTAGTGGAACAGAGAAACGGCAAAGTACAGAACGTAGGTCTGGAACTGATCGGTGAAGCTACAAGACTGAAAGCAGATCTGAAAGACGATGTATACGCAGTCCTGCTGGGCAGCGAAATCGAAGGCGAAGTAGAAAAACTGTATCACTACGGCGCAGACAAGGTAATCCTGGTTGACCACCCTTACCTGAAAGAATATGTAACAGAACCTTACACAAAAGCTGTAACAGAAGTAATCAAAAAATATGATCCCGAAATCATGCTGTTCGGCGCTTCTTCCATCGGCCGTGACGTTGCACCTCGTGTAGCTAGCCGTGTAAGAACAGGTCTGGTTGCTGATACAACAGGTCTGAGAATGGCTAAAACTCAGGAAGAATATGACAAAGAAGCAGCTATGGGCTGCGCAGATCCTACAAGAGCTCTGCTGATGACTCGTCCTGCATTCGGTGGTAACATCATGGCTACACTGATGTGCCCTAGAACAAAACCTCAGATGGCTACAGTACGTCCCGGCGTTATGAAGAGAATCGACAAGGACGAAACAAGAAAAGGCGAACTGATCAAATTTGACGTTGACTTCACAGAAGCAGACATGAACGTTGAAATTCTGGAAGTTGTTAAATCCGATAAGAAATCTGTTGACCTGACAGAAGCTAAACTGATCGTATCCGGCGGTCGTGGTATCGGCGGCCCTCAGGGCTTCGACATGATCAGAGACGTTGCAGATGCACTGGGCGCAGAAGTTGGTTCTTCCAGAGCATGTGTAGACGCTGGCTGGATCGAAAAAGATCGTCAGGTTGGTCAGACAGGTAAAACAGTACGTCCTGACCTGTATATGGCATGCGGTATCTCCGGTGCTATCCAGCACGTAGCTGGTATGGAAGGTTCCGAACTGGTAATCTCCATCAACAAAAACGACACAGCTCCTATTTTCGAAGTATCTGACCTGGGTATCGTAGGTGACGT
>ERZ506847.134-NODE-134-length-12480-cov-4.23638_pt1 | contig 12480 bp, 9 predicted proteins | sample MGYA00512909_ERZ506847 | MGnify/ENA metagenome assembly ERZ506847 | reverse complement strand
CGCCTGCAGAATTGCAACTGTGATATAGGTAGGTTTCATGATCGGCATCACAACTTTAAAATAGGTCTGAATCGGAGTACATCCATCAATCATCGCTGCCTCTTCGATTTCAATCGGGATTGATTTTACAAAACCGGCAAACATAAATACCGCTAATCCTGCTCCAAAGCCCAGATAGATCACAATGATTCCCACCGGATTGTTCAGATGGAGCATATTTGCAATTTTAGACAGTGTAAACATAACCATCTGAAACGGCACAATCATAGAAAACAGACACAGATAATAAATGGTATTTGTAATTTTATTTTTTACACGGCTGATATACCATGCGCACATCGAAGTACATAAAATAATTGCAATAACAGAAAATACTGTGATAAATAAGGACCATCCGAATGCTTCAAAAAATCCGGTTTTTTCAATACCATTGATATAGTTTTCAAGACCTACAAACGTTTTTTCTGTAGGCAGTGAGAATGGTGAACGGCTGATATACGCTTTTTTCTTAAATGAGTTGATGACAACCAAAGCAATCGGAAATACATAGATCAGACTGATGATCGTGAAAATAACCGTCAGCAGTCTTCCGTGTTTTGCTTTTCTCGTATTCATTACTGCTGCACCTCCTTCGTTCTGGTCAGTCTGTTCTGACCGATAGCAATCACTGCAACCAGGATAAAGAATAAGACTGCTTTCGCCTGGCCGACACCCTCATATCCTGCTCTTCCATAAAAAGTATTATAAATATTAAGAGCAAGCAGCTCTGACATCTTTGATGGTTCTCCTCCCGTCAGTGCCAGGTTCTGGTCGAACAGTTTAAATCCATTCGTCAATGTCAGGAATGTACAGATTGTGATGGATGGCATCACCATCGGAATTGTCACTTTAAACAGAATCTGGCGCGGGCTTGCCCCGTCAATTTTAGCTGCCTCAATTAATTCTCCTGGTATATTTTGGATTCCTGAAATATAGATAATCATCATATAACCTACCTGCTGCCACAGCATCAAAATTACCAATCCCCAAAATCCATATACAGAAGAATATGTCAGTGTCTTCTGAAAATACAGCAAAATACCATTTAATAAAAGCTGCCAGATATATCCCAGAATAATACCGCCAATCAAGTTTGGCATAAAGAATACGGTACGGAATATATTGGTTCCCTTGATCTTCTTTGTCAAAAGCATTGCTACAGCAAATGCAAGTATATTGATCAACAGAACAGAAACGATGGTAAACAGCGCCGTATACCACAGTGAATGTGCAAACGGATCCGTGGGATCACCGAAAATTTTCACATAATTGGCAAGTCCTACAAATTTTGCATCTGTCACAGTTGTAAATTTGCAGAACGATAAATAGATTCCCATAATAAAGGGTGCAATAAATCCAATGGTAAATGCCAGCATGGTCGGCAGAAGAAATACCGGCCAGTATTTTTTGATCGCCTTCTCCATATTTTTCCCTCTTTCTTTCAAAAAGGGCGAGCAAAGCATCGCTCACCCTTTCTCTGTTCATTTTAAATCTGATTCAAAATTTTTTCTCTGCACATTATTCTGCATGTGCTGCTGCGTACTCTGTAGCCCATCCGTCAACGAATGCAGATACAACGCTGTCCCATTCACCTGTTCCCTGAGCATATTCCAGAAGAGCGCTTCCCACTGCATTTTTCCAGTTTTCTGAAGGCATTGTCGGGAAGTTCCATGCTACTGTCTTATGGCCAGCTGCGATATCTTCATTTGCCGCTTCTACGAGAGGATTATTTGGAGTATATTCATCACCAATTGTTGAGAATGGTGTAACAAATCCCATTTCCTGTGTCAGAGCATTCTTTCCTGTTTCGCTTGTGATAACCCATGTCAGGAAATCCAGAGTTGCCTGGATATCTTCCTCATCTGCCTGGCTGTTTACACACCAGTAGTTTTCGGAACCAGTACATAATCCCTGATTTTCTTCTCCTTCTACTCCGATATAGATCGGCATCATGCCCAGATCTTCATCTGCAACTTCATATCCCTGAATATCGTTGTATGCCCATGTACCATTCTGATAGAATACTGCCTCTCCAAGTGCAAATTCAGAAGCTGCATCTTCTCCTGTCTTTCCTGACAGCAGAGTAGGTTCACACGTTGCATTGTTGATATACAGATCCCAGATATTTTTATAGTTATCCAGATATGTTCCTTTAATTGCATCTGTGCTTCCGATGCCGTCTGCCTGGTATTCATAGTAAATTGGAAGATTTGCCAGATGTGTCTTGAATCTCCAGTCAGAGGAGGAATCCATACCAGCTGATGTGAATGCTCCGAGAATGCCCAGTTCATCTTTCTTAGCCTGGATATCTTCTACCACTGCTTTGAATGTATCAAAGTTGTTGATCTCTTCCATAGAAGTTACAACTGCGCCTTCTGTTTCAAAATACTCGTTCATGATCGCTTTGTTGTAAATAATTCCATATGTTTCGATAACATAAGCAACACCGGATACTGATCCGTCTTCATTGATTAATGCAAAGTCATCGCTCTTTAAGCTCTTATATACTTCTGTGTCTTTTAAGTCATAGCAATAATCTTTCCATGTAGCAAGACCAACAGGTCCATTTACCTGAAACAGCGTCGGAACTTCTGTCTTTGCCATCTCTGATTTCAGAGTGGATTCATATGTGCCTGCTGCTGCTGTTACAACTGAGACTTCAATTCCTGTCTCATCCGTATATGCTGCCGCCAGATCTTCCCACTGTTCAGCCTGCTCTGGTTTAAAGTTCAGATAATAAACTTTTCCGCCTTCTGCGCTTACCGGAACTGCAAATATCCCTGCAACCATTGCTGTTGATAATGCTGCTGCCAATACTTTCTTCATCTTCATAATACCCTTCTCCTTTTCTTTAATAATAGTTTGTGCGTTTTATCAACGCGGCGCCCTTTTTTCGGAAACGTTATCGGTAACGTTTCCAATATCTGTTTTTATTTTATCACTTATTCATCACTATGACAAGCTTTTTCTTCTCAATCTCATTATTTTGCATAATATATCTAAATTTTAATCTATATTCTTATCTATTTTTCACATATTTCTTGACTGATTCCGTCAGAAAAATCAGTTTTTTGTCGTCAATACTTCTTTTCGACTCTATATTTTTCCGGACACCAAAAAGACGTCTCTGTGAAACATGATTGTTCCACGGAGACGTCTCCTGTAAAAATTTCATTTTAAATCAGTTTTTCAAACAAATCTTCTGCACTGTCCGTGCAAGATCCCGCGAATTACATCGCTTCTTTTTTATGTGTTCCAAAAATCAGCTTTCTCAGCAGATCGACCGGATACATAGTCAGAGCTGCCAGAATAACAATACCCCATCCTTTTAATCCAAAACGTTCGCAGCTGAAGATTTCTCCAATGACTCCTCCGATAGAAACCATCACTACCTGAACCGCAATGATGACAAACCACATTTTTGCAAACATTGGATTTTCTTTCAGATGTGCAAATACATTCAAGCCATCTGTTCTTACGTTGAACGCATTAATCATAAAGCTAAATACGAACATACAGAAAAATCCTGTATAGAACTGTCCTTCGTCAGCAAAGAATGTACGGAAGATCGGAAGTTTAAACCAGAGAATACTCATGATGGTCAGCCATCCTCCCATGACAAGAATCTGGCTTGCCATTCCTTTGCTGATAATAGATTCGTCTCGTTTTCTCGGCTTATCGCGCATATATTTCTGGAGCGCCGGTTCTCCTGCAAACATAATTGATGCAAGACTGTCCATACACAAATTAATCCACAGCAGATGTGTTACTTTTAAAGGTGCTTCAATTCCGATAAACGGAGCAATCGCTGAAATCAGTACAGCTGCCATATTAATCACAAGCTGCATCTTACAGAATTTCAGGATATTGATATACAAGGTACGTCCATACCAGATTGCATTTTTAATGGAATTAAAGTTATCATCCAGAATAACAAGTTTTCCTGCTTCTTTTGCGACATCCGTTCCGCTTCCCATTGCAAATCCGACGTCTGCCTGTTTCAGAGCCGGACTGTCGTTGACGCCATCTCCTGTCATTCCGACTACCAGGTTCAATTCCTGACAGAGACGAACCATACGGCTCTTATCTGTCGGCAGCGCTCTTGAGATAACACGGATATCTTTGATTTTCTGTTTTACTTCTTCATCGCTCATCGCATTTAACTCAGCTGAAGTAATAGCGATATCGCTTCCGCCTTTAAACAGACCTGCTTCTTTTGCGATTGCCACAGCGGTTTCTTTTCTGTCACCTGTAATCATGACAACCTGAATACCAGCCGCCTGCACTTCCTGAATGGCATCTCTTGCCTCCGGACGAACATCATCACGGATTCCGACGAGACCAATCAGAACCATATCGTCCTGAATCACATTTTCTTCCATCCGTTTTTTGCTGTATCCAAATGCGAGCACACGCATCGCACGGTTTGCCAGATCATCAATTTTCTGATTAATTTTATCCATATCAAGCGGAACTTCTTTTCCTTCCTGATTCAGATAAAATTTTGCTTTTCCTAAAATTCTCTCAGGAGCGCCTTTATAAAATGTCTTTCCAAGAGATGCAATATAAGCCTGACTGAACTTATTTGCACTGTTGAATTCCTGCTGTTCTGTGACGGTATATTCTTCTTTCTGCGCAAGCGCTTTGAATGTATCCTCTCCCAGGAATTTCAGCAACGCCTGGTCTGTCATATTTCCGCCTACAACCTGATGATGGTTGTCAAACATGGAACCTGTATTTTTTCCGATTGACAGTTCCAGACTTGTTTTGATATCTACGGCTTTCGTCGTATTTTTTACATCTAACAGTTCTCCGCTTCCATCCAGAAATTCTACAACTTCCAGCTGTCCTTTTGTGATTGTTCCTGTCTTATCGCTAAATAAAATATTCAGTGATCCGGCTGTCTCAATACCGATCGATTTTCTTACAAGAACATTTGCCTTATACAGTTTTCCTGTATTCTGCATCAATACAAGCGCGATAACAAGCGGCAGTCCTTCCGGAACCGCACATACAATAATTGTGATTGCGACAGACACTGCGCTCATAACGCCTTTAAAAACTTCTACCCAGCCCATTGCAAAATATGCGCTGATGCTTCCTGCCTGAATAATATAATGTGCAAAATATGCAATCGCAATAGCGATGGCGCCGATGTATCCAAATACAGAAATCTGATTTGCCAGCTTGTGCAGCTTTACTTTCAGAGGGGAATCCGGCTCTTTATTTGCCATATCTTTTGCCATTTTTCCCATCATGGTTGCTTCTCCGACTTTCTGTACGATCATGCTTCCCTTTCGGTCCAGTACAGTCGCACCGCGGAATAAGCTGTGCTCATCTACGAAAGTATCACCTGTGATATTTTCCGGAATTGCAAATCCTTCCGGCGCCGGTGTTTTTTTACACTCTTCTGCTTCACCATTTAAAGCGCTGTTGTCCACCGAAAGTTCGCCTTCCACCAAAACACCGTCAGCCAGAATCTTATCTCCTGACTGCAATACAACAAGGTCGCCTACTACAAGTTCATCGACTTCAATCACTGTCAGTTCGCCATTTCGCATTACTTTTGCCGTATCTTTTTTCTGCGACGCTTTCAGTTTTCTATATGCGTTATCATTGGAAACTCCTGTCTTGGCAGATACAAAGTTTACCAGAAGGATCGCTATGATTGTGCCCACCGGCTCATACCATTCACTCTGTCCTGTCAGGAACATGACAAACATGATAGCGGCAATGATACAAAGAATACGGATCATTGGATCTTTAAATCCATCCATAAACTGCTGCCAGAATGTTTCCGGTTCTGCCTCTTTAATCTGATTCGAGCCGTACTTTTTTCTGCTCTCTTCTACCTGCTGATCTGTCAGGCCTTGATATTTTTTACTCATCTTATTTTCTCCATCTTCTTTTACTTTAAGAGCATCGGCACTGTTAAAAGTGCCCCAAAAACACAATGGTTTCAGGGCACTCTTTCAAAAGCTCAAGTGCCTGCTTTCTTTTTTTATCATTTTGCCCGCTCTTGAGCATTTTAACCGTATCCGATTCTCTTTACAGATATCTTTTTGCCAGATCACTCAGACTTTCATCCTGAGTTCCCTGACCGATCGCATTAAATTTCCATTCGTTATCACGGCGGTAAAGCTCTCCGAAGATCATCGCGCTCATGTCATCATAATTGTCGGAAAGATTATAGATGCAAAGCTCTCTGTTTGTATTTCCGTCCATGATGCGAATGTATGCGTTTTTAATCATTCCAAAATCCTGCTTGCGCTGTCTTGCCTGATAAATATTGGCCACAACAATAATTCTGTCATATTCCTGAGGAACACGGCTTAGTTCTACAATAATCTGCTCGTCATCGCCTGCGCCATCCCCTGTCAGGTTATCTCCCATATGCTGAACTGATCCGGAAGCATGTTTTAATCGTCCAAAATAAACGATGTCTTCATTTTTGATCAGTTTTCCATTTTTCAGCATCAGAGCGGAAGCGTCACAGTCAATGTTTGCTGGTTTTGCTTTGAACATGGATCTGAAACCGCCTTTTGATTCTTTTTCTGCGGCATCCCATCCAAGTCCTACAATTACTTTGTCAAGCCCTGCGTTTTCTTTTGTCAGACTGATTTTCTGACCTTTTTTCAAACTTACTGCTGCCATAAACGCTCCTCCTATTCTGTCTCTACGCCATATCCTGCGCAGAGTGCTGCAAGACCGCCCTGGTATCCGCTTCCAATTGCGTTAAATTTCCACTCGCCGTTGTGTCTGTATAATTCACCGAACACAGCCGCTGTCTCAATGGAGAAATCCTCTTCCAGATCGTAGCGTAAAAGTTCCTGATTATTCTGTTCGTTGTAAAGACGGATAAAGGAATTATTTACCTGGCCAAAATTCTGGCGGCGTCCCTCTGCATCATAGATCGTAACCGTGATCGCAATCTTTGTGATATTTTCCGGAACTTTTGAGAGATCGATTAAAATCTGTTCATCTTCTCCTTCTCCTGCTCCTGTACGGTTGTCTCCCATATGCTGAACCGATCCGCTTGGGTCTTTCGGATTTCCATAAAATACAAAATCCTCCTGTCTTGATACTTTGCCGCTGTCTGTCAGCATAAATACTGCTGCATCCAGGTCAAAATCTCCTCCCGTATCATAGCGGTTGAGATCCCATCCAAGCCCTACAATTACTTTCTGAAGTCCCGGATTGTCCTTTGTGAGACTGACTTTCTGTCCTTTTGATAAACAAACTGGCATATTCTATTCCTCCTTTTTTTGATAAGCATTTTTATTTCCAACCAGTGAACTGCCCCAACTTCTAAAAGTTCAAGCTTCTTGTTCACAGAATGTTAAATAACGCATGATTATTCTGCATCAATTCCATAGCTGGCACAAAGCGCTGCAAGACCGCCCTGATATCCGCTTCCGATTGCATTAAATTTCCACTCACCGTTGTGTTTGTAGATTTCTCCGACTACAATTGCTGTCTCAATGGAGAAATCTTCGCCCAGATCATAGCGGATCAGTTCCGTTCCAGTCACGTCGTCCACTACACGAATGTAAGAATTGCTCACCTGACCGAAATTTTGTCTGCGCTCGTCTGCTTCATAAATGGTAACAGTAAATGCTATTCTCTGTATATTTTCCGGGATTTTAGACAGGTCGATCATGATCACTTCATCGTCTCCCTCGCCTTCACCCGTTCGGTTATCCCCTACATGTTCAACAGATTCACTTGTATGTTTCAGATTTCCATAAAAAATAAATTCATCTGTGGAAGGACACTTTCCGTCGCTGCCCAGCAGAAATGCAGCTGCATCCAGGTCAAAATCGTATCCTCCGTCATACTGATTCGTATCCCATCCAAGTCCCACCATTAATTTCTTTAATCCTGGATTTCCTTTTGATAAGCTTACTTTTTGTCCCTTTTGAAGATTAATAGGCATAGACCATACCTCCTTTTCTATTCCATTCCGCCCATCCGGCATCCGTCCGTTTATTTGCTTCTCAAATGCCGGACTTTCTACTTTGCAGAAGATTTCATAATGATTGTCTTATATTCATCTTTGATCGCATTCAGACGAACTTTATCTTCTTCTCTCTTCTTTTTCGCATTTTCCTGAATGGACTTTGTCTCCTCAATTCCATTTACAATCGTATGCCATGTAGATTCCAGTGTTTCCATCTTGATCGAACTTCCCGATGCAAGCTGTGCCGTCAATTTCGACTGTGCCACTGTATTCTGGGCATTCTTCAACAGCATCTCATTTGTCTTCGCATCAAGCGCCGCCATCGCATCTGCCTGTATTTTCTGGCGTTTCAATAAAATTGCCTGTGTCAGCGCCTGTTTAAATACCGGCAGTGTGATAATAAATGCAGAATTGATTTTTCGCACCAGATTCATATTACTGAATTCCATCGTCTTAATCATCGGAATAGACTGCATCGCCACATTTTCAGCGATTCTCAGATCCTGCACTCTCTGTTCCAGCATCACTCTTGCCTGCTCCAGAGAAGTCAGCTCAAATTGAATAGAAGCTTCTCCGCTTGATTCAAATTCCTGTCTTCTTTGCTCATAGTAGTTCTCAATCTCTCCGATTCCCTGTTCTCCAGCCAAAATATATTTTTCCAGTTCATGAAAATATTCCACATTCGTCTCAAACATCTTCTCCAGTTTCTGATTTGACTGTTTGATCTCTTCCTCATATTGTTTGAGCTGAACGTAAATCTTATCCACTTCCTGACCCATGGTGTGATACTTGTCAAGAATCTTGTCTACCTGCTTTCTCAGATTTCCAAACATCTTTCCGAACAGTCCAGGTTTCTCTTTAATCTCATCAATATCAAATTTTTCCATGATTTTTGCCAACGTATTGAGCATCTCACTGGAATTATCAAGTTGGCTCATATTGATGCTGTTCAAAACACTGTCGGAACATTTTGAAATATTCTCTGCAACTTCACTTCCAAAGCTGACGATCGTTCCCAATTCATAGACGGAGATCGTACTCACAATCTTATCTACTTCTTCGGAATTTACCATCTTTTCTGTGAGCTGCTGCTTATCTGCCTGAATGTTGAATGGCACTATTTCCATCTCCGGAGCAGTCTGTGCCGGAGTCTGTGCTGCCGGCTGTACCGGAGGACTTCCAAAATTAAGTCCCATACTTTTTCACCCTTTCCTGAATATTCGATTGAAGAATCCTCCCAGCTGGGAAAATCCATTTTCCTCCGGCTTCAGCGCCGGAATATGTAAATCATACAGATAGTCTCCTACCTGATGTTCTTCCCAAAATATCTCATTAAAATTTTGTTCAAATACCTGGTATCCCGTTGGAACAAACAGAGCCACATCAAATCCGATCATGGAAAGGAGCGCCATTCCGATACAGTCTTCTGCTGAAAATACTTTTTCATTGACAGCAAGCACAAGGAGTTTCGGATTCTTCTTTGTAAAGTCAAACTGCTGAATCATTCTGACAGCTTCTTTGTTCAGGTCAAGCGCAACGGCTAAAATCCGATATTCCATTCCACGCTCGAATGTTCCCCTGATCATTTTCTTCCGAATCAGTTGTTCTGTCTTTTCCAAAATATAATCCTGCACTTCATCCCTCAGGATTCCATATGGATACAGCTTCGACTCTTTGACTTTTCTCTTGTCGATTCTGCCATTCGCAATCATTCTCGGCGTCTCTCCCATAAAGGCATCGCCCTTTTGAAACCAGCCAGGATGCGTGACCACTAGAGTCTCTTGTGTGCACATCTTCCGAATCATCTTCCAGTACGCTTCTGCATCTCTGTTTTTTACCCCGCAAATCTTTGCGGCAAGTACAGGCAGCACTACTTTATCCTGAATCGTCTCAAATCCGGGACGGTATTTTAATTCCTGATTCCAAAGCTGTTCCACTTCTTCATACATCGTCTGAAGCGCAGCCGCCTCCGCCTTTGTATACTGCCGGTTTCGATACATTCCTGTATCCTGATACATCATTGCATTTAATTCCTGTTCTGCATGATATGCAGCTGTTCCCGTGCTCATCTGTCCTGCTGTTTCAGGAAAAGCATCAAGCGCCAGTGAGTTTGGATATCTTTTTTCAACCAGCCGCTCATCTTTTAGGCTGCATACTCTTTCCAGATTGGGCGAAAGAATGATCACATCAAGCGGCAGTCTGGAGATCATTTTTAAAAAGGAAGCTTCATAATTATTTTTGCAGCATCCCAAATAGACAACGGTGCCGATCTGTCCCGGCTGATACCCCTTAAACATCTGTCCTGCATAGCGATTAAACCAGCAGATCAGGTAAACAGCCTCATTCTTTTTTCTGTGAAGATTACCATCTGTTTCCGAATCTCTCTCTGTCATCTGTTTCACAAAAGCACTTCTCACCTGATGATCCAGACTTTCATGCCCTGTCGATTTCAGGCGAAGCGCCAAATCCAGAACCATTTGTTCCAGGTCTGTATAATTCTTCGCACCTGCCATGCGAATCTCCTCATTTTCTGGAGAAAAAATTTCCTCAAATACGAAAAAATTTCTTTTCCTCTCCTCAAGCTCCATTTTCCAGTGAAATAATTCCTGTGCATACGTCAATTTATCCGGAACTCCAATGATATGTAAAAATAAATTGTAAAAGGCCTGCGGATTATCTCCTCTCTCCTGCGGTGCTCTCAAAGATTCCTCAAACAGTTCCTGATTTTTTCCCATCCACACATTTGTCACCGGGTTTAAAACCTTTCTTTTGTCATAAACCACAGCCATCCGATCTTCCTGCTGTTTTTGTTTCATCAAAGAGGCAAGAGAAAATCCTTTCGGAAATGTTTCTGTTCCTTTCCCCTGATAAATCATGGAACGCTTACTTTCTGGGTCCGTTCTTCGATATCCCGCATCTCCTTCATATTCCAGGCATACGATATCGCATCCGGCATCTGCCAGAATGCAGAACAGGTCCAGTTCATAGCGGCTGAGGGTTCCCTCATACAAAATTTTCGGCACCGTATCCTGTCCAAGCAGGTGAAGAATCCGTTCAAATTTATAATACAGCCAGCACATAAATTTAATATACGCATTCCGAACCATATCCTGGCTTTTTCCCTCTTTTTTCATCTCATCCAAGGTATGAAGCAGAGAGGATGCGACATTTTCCCGCTGGGATGTATTCAGTCTGGGCAGCCATTTTCCGATAGCCTTTATCAGAAATGCCAGATCCTGCACAAATGTATTGCCCATTATTTCTGTATAATAGGAAAGCTGCTTTTCATCCGGATTTGGAATTTTCCCCTGAATTACAACACCGAATCGCCTTGCTGTATCTAAATACTGTCCGATAAACTGTAAAATTTCTGCATTGCTGCTGCAGATCCGATAAAAATAGACGCCTCTTCCTGCTCTCTCAGAAAGGTTTACAAAATAATCATTCAGCTCATTTATTTGCTCTCTTTTATATATCATCTCTTTAACCTTTCACTTTCCTTCATTTTCTTTTGCTATTATATCACACACCGAATTTACGTTCAATTCCTTTCAATCAATTCTTATGAAACATATACTTTTTTCTGTAAATAACGCAGATCGCCTTGTGAACTGTTTTTCTTTTACTGCTGTTCAAAAATACATTTCGATATTTTCCACATGATTTATTCGATCTTTTTCTTATATTTCCCCATTTTTTTATAATTTTTTCATAAATATTCTTAATAATACCCCATTTTCTTTCATACTTATCTGTAGTAAAATAAAACAGAAGGATTTTTTTATTTTTCTTATTTTATATGATAATTATCAAAAAAGAAAGATAATATTTCTTCAGACAGTTTTCTAGGGAAGGTACAAAACTATATTTTAAAAAAGGAGGAGTTTATTTTTATGAAAAACAAAAAAGTAAAAACCATGGGCATCTGTCTCTCTGTGGCCGTCATGACAACCGCAGCAGGCACAATCCCCGTTATGGCACAGTCGTCAACAGATTCTGTACAGATTAAAGTTCAGCATTCTGATTCCGAAATGATCGAGCTGACAGCCGAAAAACCGACTGTAGAAACTGAAAAAGTATACGACGGAACAACAGATGCTGAGATTTTAGAACTCGGCGAAATATCCGGCATAAAAGGCGGAGATGATGTCACAGTGGAAGCAGAAGCGCATTTTTCTGACAAAAATGCGGGACTTGGAAAAGTGATCACTGTCACTTATACCGTAAGCGGTGAGGACGCTGCTAAGTATAAGGCGCCGCAGAGCGTATCATTTTCAGGCTGTAAGATCACACCAAGAGATCTTCATCTGATTGATGCTAAGGCATCAGACCGCACTTACAACGGTGAATCATCTGTCACTGTGGAGTCACCTGGAACTTTAGACAGAAATGATCTTATCTCAGGCGATGAGATTGTCCTGAATTTCTCCAATGTCAGCATGACCGTATCAGAGATCGGAAGAGCACACGTCTGAACTCCA
>ERZ506847.95-NODE-95-length-14298-cov-4.23373_pt1 | contig 14298 bp, 15 predicted proteins | sample MGYA00512909_ERZ506847 | MGnify/ENA metagenome assembly ERZ506847 | reverse complement strand
GTGCTCTTCCGATCTGTCGAACTGCTTCATGTTGTTGGGGATGATGACGACGTAGCGGGCGGGTTCCTTGCCCTCGCTCTTCGTCGTCACTTCGGTGGAATCGACGAGCGCCGCATGGATGATCCTGCGTTCATAGGGATTCATGGGCTCGAGGCGCACGCGCTTCCCGAGGCGCACCGCCTTTGCGGCGAGCTTTTCGGCAAGGCGCTTCAAGGTCTCCTCGCGCTCTTCGCGGTAGTTGCCGCAGTCGACGACGACGCGCATATAGTTCTTTCTGCCCGTGTTGGCGACGGCGCCCGCTAAAACCTGCACGGCGTCGATGACTTCGCCCCTTCTTCCGATGACGCCCTTGGTCGCGCCGTCTAAGTTGATGACGATCTTTTCGCTCTCTTCTGCGAGCGTGACGACGATGCCGTCGTTGTCGAGCCGTTCAAACAGCCCTTCCAGAAATTCCACGGCGCGTTCGCCGTCCGTGAGCTTTTTGACGGGCGTGAGCTTCACCTGCGCCGGCACATAGCCGAAGAGCTTTTTCTTCCCCGGATTGAGGACTTCCACTTCGACGTCCTCTCTTTTGAGCCCGAGCGCCGTAAGGCCGCTTTCCACGGCCTCTTCCGCCGTTTTGCCCTCAAAGATGTTCTCTTGCTTGTCCATATCTTTCCCTCTTATATGAGATTATTTTTGCTTTTTGTTCTTCTTATCCTGCACCGCGGAAGGAATCTTGCGCTGATACTTTGCGATGAGTTCCTTTTCTTCCTTCTTGCGGAAGGAGCGGTCGATGAAGAAGTTCGCGGTGAGCGTGACGAGGATACCGATGATGCTGCTCACGGCGATGTAGATGGAGAATGCCGCCGTCCACATGAGGCCCGTGATCGCATAGATGAGGGGCAGCATGACCATCATGATCTTCTGCGTCCTTGCGCCCTGGCCGTCCACCGTCTGGTACTGGTTGGCTTCCTTCTGGCTCTTCATCATGATGAACTGCTGCAGCACCATGAGGCCGATCGTGAGGATGATGAGGATGAAATAGCCGTTCGCCTGCTCCTTTTCTTCGGAAAGGTGCGCCGTCATGGCGTTATAGTCGCCCTCGCTGAAGATATCGCCGATGCTCGCCTGCGTGCCGTCCGTGCGGACGATCTTGTTGGTGAACGCCTTGGAAAATTCCGCGTAATCCTGGATGGGGTGGGCATACGAAACGTCGGGATACCACACGTTTTTGATCCAGAGGAAGGAAGGGTCGTTTTCGGTGCGGAACCAATTTGCCGCCGCCCGCGCACCGATGTCCTGCACATAGGAGAGCGAAGCGCTCTCGAGCGTCGCGCCCTCCGCTTTGAGGAGCTCGTCGATCGCCGCCTTGACGGAAGCGTCCTGCTGGTCTGTGTAAAGCTTATCGGTATCGATATAGTAGGTGCGTTCGATGGTGTCGACGCCGAGGTTATATTCGTAGAAGAGATAGTCGTCCTGATCGGGGGAAGTAACGCGCATCCTGGCGATGCCGTCTCCGCCCTTGACGACGGTGTAGATGACGCCGTTTTCTTCGTGGCCTTCGTCATATTCCCAATCCCAGGAAATGACGGGGGTGTTCTCGTCTTCCGCACTCAAGCGGTAATCGGTGCCTTCGGGCGCGTATTCGAGGACGGCTGCGTTGTAGACGCCCGCCATCTGTTCGTACATGTTGAGGTTGGCGTACTGCGAGAAGGACTGGAACGCCGAGATCGCCACGATGAGGATGACGAAGGAGATGATCATGGGCAGGCACGCCCCGAACATGCTGTAGCCGTTCTTTTTCTGCAGCTCCATCATCTTCATGCTGTACGTCTGTTTGTCGTTGGCGTACTGCTTCTGCAATTTGTCGAGGTCGTCCTTCATGTCGCGCATGATGAGCGACTGCTTGCGCATCTTGATGCGCTGGTAGATATCGAAGGGCGTCGTGATGAGCTTTAAGATGAGCGTGAAGACGATGACGCCGAGGCCGACGGGCCCCACCCATTCGATGATGGCGCGGACGACTTGCCCCAGCCAGTTGAGGCCGATATAGAAGCCTTCCTCCAGAAGGGGGATGGCGACGGAAAGAAGTTGCATATTTTTTCTCCCAAAATTGCCCGCGCTTTCCGCGAGCGGACGCTCACAGCAGCCAGCGGGCCTTGAAGTATTGCTCCGGCGCAGGGTCGATGCCGCCCTTTGTAAAGGGATTGCACCGGAGGATGCGCCACATGCCCAGAAGGATCCCGAAAAAGACGCCGAGGTTGTTGATGCACCGCTTGGTATATTCCGAGCAGGACGGCGTATAGGGGCAGGTGTGGCGGGAGAGATATTTCTGGTAAAGGCAGATGAGGAAGATGCAGAAGGCTTTGAGGTACGGCTTAAAGACCGTCCGTTTCAGGTACTTCCGGTTGGCGGCCGCAAGCCGCCTCGCCCCGATCTTCAACAAGCAGCTTCTCCTTTCTGAGGGCGGAGCGGATGTCTTTGGAAAACACCTTGAAGGAATAGTCCTCCGCCTCTTTGGGGATGAGTAAAAAAGAACAAGCGGGATGAACGCTGCCTTCGACCGTGCGGAACGCTTCGCGAAGCAATCGCTTGATCCTGTTCCGTTTTACGCTCTTGCCGTACTTTTTGCCCACGCACACCGCCATCTTTACGCGGTCGGAAGGAAAATAGACTACGGTCAAAGAGCGGCAATGCGCGCGCTTTCCCGCTTTGAGGACTTTGAGAAAGTCCTTCTTCTTTTTCAGGCGCAGATACTGCATATCCGCCTTATGTTATGCGGAAATGTGCTTTCTGCCCTTGTTTCTTCTTCTCTTGAGCACCTTTCTTCCGGCGGTCGTCGACATTCTCTTGCGGAAGCCGTGCACCTTGCTCTTCTGTCTCTTCTTGGGCTGATAGGTCCTTTTCATGGTATCTTTCTCCTATTATTTTTGAGGTTTCTGCTTGATTATAAGATTTTTCCCTGCTTTCGTCAAGCGATTATGACGCCTTTATTGCGCATTTCTCACGGGCAGGATCAAATAGAGGCTGTTCTTGTTTGCCGCGTTCTCGACGATGAAGGGGGAGACGGGCCCGTTGAAGGAGGCGGTGACGCTCTCGTCTTCGAGGGCACGCAGTGCGTCGGAGAGGAATTTTGCGTTCATCGAGACGGTGAGGTCCTTCCCTTCCGTTTCGGCGAGCAGCGTTTCGTCGACGTTGCCGTTCTCCGAATGCGAATAGATGCGCAGCGTCCCGCCGCCCATTTCGAGGGTGACGAGATTGTTTTTATCGCCGCGGATGAGGATGGCGGCGCGCTCGACGCTCGCAAGCAGGGCGGCTTTGGAGACGGTGAGCCTCGTCGTGAAGGACGAGGGGATGACGCTCTCCTTTTTGATGAAGTCGCCCGTGTAGAGGCGGGAGACGATGGTCATGCCGCCCGAGGAGACCATCATCATGCCCCCCTGCGAATAGAGGGTGACCTCTTCTTCGTCCTCTTCGAGCATGCGCACGATCTCGAGAAGGGTGCGGGCGGGGCAGATGAGCTGCTTTTCGCCCGTTTTTGCGACGACGGGCGCCGTGGAAAGGGCGAGGCGGTAGCCGTCGAGCGCGGTGACTTCGAGCTTATCCTTGAAATCGAAGAGGCAGCCCTTTAAGATGGGGCGGGAATCGTCCTGCGCGCAGCAGAACGTCGTCCCCGCGATGATCTTCTTCAAGTCCCCGCTCTTCATGACGAAGCTGTTTTCGCCGATCGTGAAGTCGATCTCGGGGAATTCTTCGGCGGGCAGCGTCTGGATGGCGCTCCCCGAGCCGCCGTAGCAGATCTCGAGCCCCTTGTCGCTCGTCTTCAAGGTGAGTTCGAGGTCGGTGAGCTTGCCGATGAAATCGGAAAAGAGCTTGCCGGGCACGCAGACGGCGCCCTCTTCGAAGACTTCCGCCTTGAAGGACTTTCGGATGGAGAGTTCCCCGTCCGTCGCAAGGAGGGTGACTTCCTCGCTCGCCGCCTCGATCTTGATGCATTCGTAAACGGGCGTCGTCGTGCGGACGGCGCACGCCTTGCTGGTCTTGTTCACCGCCTCGGAAAGGGTGAGGCCGCTGCATACAAATTTCATTTGCTTTTCTCCCTTGTCTCCGCTCCCCGCGCTTTTCTCTTCGGGCGGCGCGCCGCCCGTTCGGGAGCGGAAGTTGTTTTCCTTATCATTATAGCGGAAACGGGCGTAATTTTCAAGCGTTTCCAAGAAAAAAGGACAGGTTTCGCCCGACGCTTTTTCCCGAAGTCTTGCTATTTTTCTTCGTTTGTGGTATGATAGCGGTATGGAAACAACGCTTGACATGACGCGGGCGCAGACGCTCCTAAAAGAGCACGCCGATCGCTTTGCAGCTTTTAGGGAGATGCTGCTCGGGTACAACGAAAAATACAACCTGACCGCCATCACGGAGGAAGAGGAAGTGAACGCAAAACACTTTTTGGACAGCCTCGCGGGGGAGGCGCTCTTTCCCGCGGGGGCGCGCGTTCTCGAAGTGGGTTCGGGGGCGGGGTTCCCGTCCGTCCCCCTCATGCTGGTAAGGCCCGACCTTTCCTTTACCCTCGTCGAGAGCACGGGCAAAAAGTGCGATTTTCTTATCTCTGCCGCCGAAAAGTTCTCTTTGAAGGCAACCGTTCTGCATGTGCGGGCGGAGGACGCGGGGCGCGATGCCGCCTTCCGCGAACAGTTCGACGTCTGCTGCGCGCGCGCCGTGGCGCGGCTGAATACCCTGCTCGAATACTGCCTGCCCTTTGTGAAGCAAGGGGGCGTCTTCCTTGCCTACAAGGGCTCGGGCGCGGAGGAAGAACTTGCGGAAGCGGGGCGCGCGCTATCTCTTCTCGGCGGCGGGCAGGTGAAGGCGTACTCCTATTCCCTTCCGGGCGGGATGGGGGAGCGGACCATCCTCGCCGTCAGAAAAATAAAGCCCACGCCCGAGAAGTATCCGCGCGGCAGGGGCAAAGAAAGGAGCGCGCCCCTATGAGCGGAAGAGAGAAAGTCGTCGCCCTCACCGGGCACCGGGCGCTGGAAAATTTCGACGAGGACGCGCTCGCGTATGAGCTCGAAAGCCTCATCTGCGAAGGGTACACCGCCTATCTTTGCGGCATGGCGCAGGGGTTCGACCTGCTCGCTCTGAAGCTCCTCGTCGCCCTCAAACCAAAGAAGAAGCTCTATCTCGAAGCGTGCATCCCCTACGAAGGGCATGAAAACAGCTCGTCGGAAGCGAAAAAACAGCACTACATGGAACTTTTGCAGGCGTGCGACAGGAAGACGGTGATCTTCCCCGCCTACTGTTCGGGGTGTTTCCTCGCGCGCGACCGATACATGGTGGACTGCGCCGATCTCGTGCTCGCCCACTGCGAGAAGGAGACGGGCGGCACCGCCTATACCGTCAATTATGCCAAAAAGCGCGGCGTTCCCGTGCGCTTCATTTAAGGAGGTCATTATGGACTGGCTCAAACAGCTCACTGCCATCGAACACGTCTTTTTCTGGATCGCCGTTGCGGCGAGCGTGGCGCTCGTCGTGCAGATCGTGCTGCTCATCGTCTCGTTCGGAGGGGGCGGCGACAGCGACTTCACCGATTTCGACGGCGATATGGATACGGACGGCGGGCTCTCTTTCTTCACCGTCAAGGGCATCACGGCGTTCTTTGCCCTCGGCGGCTGGTGCGGGTTCGCCGCGGCGAGCTATCTGCCCGGCAACATCTGGGCGCCCATCCTCATCGCCGTTGCGACGGGGGCGGCGGCGCTCGTTGCCGTCGGGTTTGCGATGCGCGGCGTCGCCAGGCTGCAGTGCTCGGGCAACGTCGTCAAAGAAAAGCTCGAAGGTCTGACGGCGACCGTGTATGTCTCCGTTCCGCCTGCGCGGACGGGAAGGGGCAAGGTCACGCTCACCGCACAGGGAAGATACATGGAGATCGACGCCGTCACCGACGAAGAGGAGCGCATCCCCGTCGACGTCGAAGTGGAGATCGTGTCGTATAAAGAAGATTTCGCCGTCGTGAAGCGGAAGTGAAGATTTTTTCGCAAAACTCGCCGAAGCGAGTTTGCGGGAGCTCTGAAAGACAAGAAAGCATTTGCTCGCCCCTCAAACCCACCCCCAAAAAAATACTTCGTCTTTTTTTGGGGACCCCGAGGGAGGCTAAATTAAAGTAAAAAATCAAGATAAGGAGAGAAAAATATGCCCCCTGCAATTATTGCCGTTATCGTGATCGTGGTACTCATCGCCTTCATGATCCTGCTCACCGTCGCGGTGCGCTACAAGACCTGCCCGCCCGACAAGATCCTCATCATCTACGGTAAAATAAGCCCCAATCCCGACGGCACTTACCGCTCTGCCAAGTGCGTGCACGGCGGCGCGTCCTTTGTGATGCCCTTCTTCCAGAAGTACACCTTCATGGACTTGACGCCGCTTGCGATCTCCGTGGACCTTAAAAGCGCGCTTTCCAAGCAGAACATCCGCATCGACGTTCCCAGCATCTTCACGGTGGGCGTTTCCACCGATCCCGGCATCATGCAGAACGCCGCGGAGCGCCTGAGGATGCTCTCTCTGCAGCAAATTTCAGATTTGGCGCGCGACATCATCTTCGGTCAGCTGCGTCTCGTCATCGCGACGATGAATATCGAGGAGATCAACGCCGATAGAGATAAATTCCTCGAAGCCATCTCCCGCAACGTCGAGGGAGAGCTCAAAAAGGTGGGACTCAGGCTCATCAACGTCAACGTGACGGATATCACCGACGAATCGGGCTATATCATCGCGCTCGGCAAGGAAGCCGCCGCGAAGGCCATCAACGACGCGAAGATCAGCGTCGCCGAAGAGGACAAGAAGGGTTCCATCGGCGAAGCGAACGCGCGGATGGAACAGCGCATCCGCGTGGCGGAAGCGGAATCTGCTGCCATCGACGGCGAAAACAAGGCGAAGGCGGATATCGCGCTCTCCCGCGCGCTCCTGCGCGAAAAGGAAGCGGAGGCGAGCCGCCTTGCCGTCACCGCCGAAAAGGTGAAGGAAGCGCAGGCGCTCGAAGAGAGCTATGCCGCGCAGGAGAAGGCGGAAGTTTCGCGTGCTTCGCGCGAGAAGGCAACGAAGGAAGCGGACGTCATCGTCGCCGCCGATATCGAAAAGCGCAAGTTGGAGATCGAGGCGGAAGCCGTCGCCGAACAAATCAGGCGCAAGGCGCAGGGCGAAGCGGACGCCATCTATTCGAAGATGAGCGCCGAGGCGCGCGGTATCATGGAAAAGCTCACCAAGCAGGCGGAAGGTATGGATGCGCTCGTCAAAAGCGCGGGCTCTTCCGACGAAGCGGTGCGCCTTCTCATTGCCGATAAGCTCGAAGCCATCGTCGCCGAGCAGGTCAAGGCGATCGCGGGCGTCAAGATCGACAAGGTCACCGTGTGGGACAACGGCGCCTCTTCGGACGGAAAGACGGCGACCGCAGGCTTTTTGAGCGGGCTTTTGAAGAGCCTGCCGCCCCTTGAAGATCTTTACCGCATGGCGGGGCTGGAGATGCCCGAGCTCCTTGCGCCCAAGAAGATCGGCGAAGCCGGACAGGCGGGGGAAAGTCCTGCCGCCCAAGGGAATGCTGCGGAAGATCATGCGGCGCCCGAAGCGTAACCCGAACAGAAAACGCGCCGCGCTCCGAAGTGGAGCGCGGCGTTTTCATGCCGTAAAATTCAAAGTACAATGCCGAAGGCGGTGCCCGTCGTTTCAAGTTCGTGTTTTAAGAGGGCGGCGGTGTATTCCCAGACGTCGGAAGGGGAAAAGAGGTGTTTTAGTTTCCATGCGCGCGCAAAGGCGGGGTATTTTCTTTCGGGCGAGGGGAACTTCTTTTCCCCTCTGACGCAGACGAGCAGGGCGCGCTCTTTTTGGGAGAGCACGCGGTATTCGAGGTAGTTGCCCGCGTCCTTTTTAAAGCGGTAGATCTGCGTGCAGGTGGAATCGGTGCCCTTCGAATAGTCGCGCTCGAACAAAAAGCCGCGCTCCAATAAAAAGGCAAAATATTGTGCGATCTTTTCGTCTTCCGTCATCGTGTGCTCCTTATGAAGAATTTGTTTTATTATAGCACAGCGGGCGGGGTTTGTCTACTTATGGGCGCATTTTGCGGGGGGTTTGACGGTTGCGGGCTTAACAACCCCTCTGGCTTGCCGCCTCGGCAAGCCTTCGGGCAGCGCGCCACCGTCTCGCGCGGTAGAGACCTTTTACTCCCTCCGTCACGCTGCCAACATGAATGTTGGACAGCGTGACACCTCCCCGAAGAGGAGGCTAAATTGTGGAATTTGACAAATTAAGAAAGCGCTTTCTCACCCCCGAAGAAGAGGTCAAAATAAGGAATAGAAAAAGGAGATGCCGGGTGGCATCTCCTTTTTTGTTGGAAGGTTTACGCTTCGCAGTTCTTTTTGAGGGTCGCGAGGTTTTCGGAAAGCTCCTTGGGCAGCTTGTCGCCGAACTGCTTGTAGAACTCGGCGATCTCGTCCGCTTCCTTGCTCCAGCGCGCCTTATCGACGTAGAGGATGCGCTCGAGCGTTTCGACGGAGTAGTCGAGGCCTTCGATGTCGATGTCCTTCGCGTAAGGCACATAGCCGATCGCGGTCTCCTGCGCCTCGATCTTGTTGTCGCAGCGCTTCAAGATCCAGTCGAGCACGCGCATATTGTCGCCGAAGCCGGGCCAGAGTAACTCGCCGTTCTCGTCCTGACGGAACCAGTTGACGTTGAAGATCTTGGGCGGGTTTTTGACCTTCTTGCCCATCTCGATCCAATGTGCGAAGTAATCGCCCATGTGGTAGCCGCAGAAGGGCTTCATCGCCATGGGGTCGTGGCGGAGCACGCCGACGGCGCCCGTTGCGGCAGCGGTCGTTTCGGAGCTCATGATGGAGCCGACGAACACGCCGTGATCCCAATCGCGGGACTGATAGACGAGGGGGGTCGTCGTTGCCCTGCGGCCGCCGAAGATGATGGCGTCGAGGGGCACACCCGTCTTGGAATTGAACTCGGGCGAGATGCAGGGGCAGTTGACGGCGGGAGCGGTGAAGCGGGAGTTGGGATGCGCCGCCTTCACGCCGCTGTCGGGCGTCCAGTCATGGCCCAGCCAGTCGATGAGGTGCGCGGGAGCGGGCTTTGTAAGGCCTTCCCACCACACGGTGTTGTCGGAAGGGTCGAGGGCGACGTTGGTGAAGATGGTGCCCTTTCTCGTCGCGGCGAGCGCGTTGGGGTTGGAGTGGTCGTTGGTGCCGGGAGCGACGCCGAAGAAGCCGTTCTCGGGGTTGACCGCCCACAGTCTTCCGTCCTCGCCCACGCGGATCCAGGCGATGTCGTCGCCCACCGTCTCGACCTTATAGCCGAGCTCCTGATAGTGCTTGGGGGGGATGAGCATGGCAAGGTTGGTCTTGCCGCAGGCGGAGGGGAATGCAGCCGCCACATACTTCTTGGTGCCGTCGGGATAGGTGACGCCCAAAATGAGCATGTGCTCTGCCATCCAGCCTTCCTGTCTGCCGAGATAGGATGCGATGCGGAGCGCGAAGCACTTCTTGCCGAGGAGCACGTTGCCGCCGTAACCCGAGTTGACGGAGATGATGGTATCGTCTTCGGGGAAGTGCATGATATAGCGCTTCTCGGGGTCGATATCACACTTTGCGTGGAAGCCCTTGACAAAGTCGCCGTCCTTGCCGAGTGCTTCCAGGCAGTTGAGGCCGACACGCGTCATGATGCACATATTGAGGACGACGTAGATGGAGTCGGTGACCTCGATGCCGATGCGGGAGAAGGGGGAGCCGACGACGCCCATCGAATAGGGGATGACGTACATCGTTCTGCCCTTCATCTTGCCGCGCGCGATCTCGCGGAGCATGGGATAAGCTTCCTTGGGGTCCATCCAATAGTTGGTGGGGCCTGCGTCCTTTTCGTCGCGGCAGCAGATGAACGTGCGCGCTTCGACGCGGGCGACGTCGTTTTCCGCCGTGCGGTGGTAGTAGCAGCCGGGGAGCTTCTCCTGGTTGAGGCGGAGCATTTCGCCCGTGCTGCAAGCTTCTTCGCGAAGGGCGTCGATCTGAGCTTCGCTGCCGTCGATCCAGACGATCTTATCGGGCTGAGCGAGCTCGGCGCTGTCCTTCACAAAGTCAAGTACCTTCTGATTTTCGGTGTAACCTTGCGTCATAATGACCTCCGAGTAAATTGTTTCCTGTAATTTGGGCGGTACGGGCCGCGGAACGGGCATAGCCCGCTCGGGAGAAAAAGTCCCCTCGTCCGCCACTATTATTATAGCACGAACAAAAGTCAATGGCAAGCAAATCGCCGCCCTTGCTGCGGGCAATTTTTTGGGGAGGGGGGGTTGACGAAAAGACAAAAATGTGTTATAATTTATTTGCCAAATCGGCAATAAGGAGGGAAAAGATGAAACACAAAAAGGTATGGGCGGCGGTGTTGACCGCGGTATTGTGCTTTGCGGGTGCTTTAACGGGGTGTAAGGCGGGAACGTTTGATAAGATCGAGCAGGCGTATCTTTCCTGTCCGGACGAGGAAGGCGCGCAGAGGGCACTCCTCAGGCGGTCGGAAGAGACGGCGCTCGTGGATGAAGCGATCGCCTTCGTCAAAGACGTGCCCTTTGAGGCGCTTGACGAGGCGGAAGCGGAGGCACTTTGGGAGAAACTTTTGGCCAAAGCAGACGACGCAACTTTTATCATCATGCTCTTCTATCCCGAAGAGGGCGATCCGCTGCCCGGACTCGATTCTACGGCGGCGACGGGTTTCCCCGACGGCTATCGGTCGGTCTTTGTGTATGAGGACGGCTCGGCGGTGCTTCGCTGTGACGGCGTGACCTATACCGCGGCGGCGGGAGAAGCCGACTTTGCGGCGATCGCGGCGTTCATCGCGGAGAACGGATGAAAGAATGTTTGAAGAAGGAGAGAGAAAATGAGGGGCAAAAAATTATGGGCGGCGGTGTTGGCCGCAGTGCTGTGCTTTGCGGGTGCTTTGGCGGGGTGTAAGGCAGGAACGTTTGATCAGATCGAGCAGGCGTATCTTTCCGGTCCGACAGGGGGAGAGGTGCAGACGGCGCTCCTCAGACGGTCGGAAGAGACGGCGCTCGTGGATGAGGCGATCGCCTTTATCAAAGACGTTCCCTTTGAGGCGCTTGACGAGGCGGAAGCGGAGGCACTTTGGGAGAAACTTTTGGCCGAAACCGACGACGCGGCTTATATCATCATGCTCTTCTATCCCGAAGAGGGCGATCCGCTGCCGGGGCTCGATTCTACGGCGGCGACGGGTTTCCCCGAAGGCTATCGGTCGGTCTTTGTGTATGAGGACGGTTCGGCGGTGCTCAGCTGCGACGACGTGACTTATACTGCGGCGGCGGGGGAAGCCGACTTTGCGGCGATCGCGGCGTTCATCGCGGAAAACGGATGATCGGATGTTTGAAAAAGGAGAGAGAAAATGAGGCGCAAAAAATTATGGGCAGCTGTGTTGGCTGCGGTGCTGTGCTTTGCGGGTACTTTGGCGGGATGCAAAAACCGCGATGAGATTTTAAGTGATGTGAATAAACTTGTTTATCTGACTTCTCCCGCGAGCAGTTATATTTGCGTGATCGATGATAAAGAAGGCGTCGAAGAATTGCTCGGTTACTTTGACGAAGCGGAGTATGTCTGGTATGAAAAGAATTCGCAGGGATATGAGGATGCGTATATAAAGACAGACGATTACGATTTATTTAACACGCTTAGTTTATCGGTATATCCCGCGGAGGAAGACCCGTTTGCCATGGATATCTATCCCAACGGAGCCGTCCGCTCCGATCGGGATGACGGGTGCTACTTTGCCGATGCGGGATCTGTTGACTATGAGGGGTTGAAAGCAGCCATGGAGCGTCTCGAACGCATGGAACAAGAAAAATTGCAGCAGGGGACAGATCAAACTGAAATTCAACCTTGAAACAGGGGCGCCGCGGCGAAATAGCCGCGGCGCACCGCTCTTTCATTATTTTACGAATTCGCCGGTGGCGGCGTCCTGGAAGGCGACAAAGAAGCCCTCGTCGTCCGAATAGGGAGAGGAGGGCACGAACACCGCGCGCTCTTCCATCTCGGGGGGCAGTTCGCCCTGCGCCTCCACCGCAAGGCACACATAGCGGGGAACGCCGAAATGATAGACGATGCCGAGGAGCGCGCCCTCCCACAGCGTCCACTCCGAATGGGGCAGAGCGCGGCAAAGGCGGGTGTCGGGCGTGCCCTTCTGAAAGGCTTCCTCCATGCGCGGGCGGATGCTCTCGAAGTATGTAAGCGCCCGCGGAGGCTCTGCGGACGGCGGCACGGGGGCAGCTGTTTCGGGGGACGCGTAGTAATTTTTCCCTGCAAGCGCTTCGTCGTCGTAGCCGCGGGGCGGCGCTTCTCCGCTTTCTTCGGGCAAAGCGTCCTCGGGCGCGCGGTCCTTGGGCACGTCCTCTTCGGGCGGCTCTCCGGACGGGCCGCTCGGGAGGGGCACGCCGGGCGCAAAGGGGGTATTGGGCCCCGGAACGCCGGGAACGCCCGTCGGGGGAAGGGGCACGGGCGGGATGTGCTGCCCTTCGTCCTCTTCGCCTTTTTCGGCGCTTCGGGCGGGCGCGGGGGAAGAGAAGCTGACGCGCTCCCCGGGAAGGGAGCGGAAAATTTCGACGAGCTGACGATAGTCGTTCGGCGCGCTCCCGCAAGAGCCGAAAGCGACGGGCTCCACGTCATCTTTGACAAAGCATAAAAGCACGGCAAAGCCGTTTTCGAGGGAAGGGCAGGCGGGCACGCGGAGCGCGGTGTTGCCCTTGAGTTCGAGGCAGTATTCCTTCCTGCCCACGACTACGGCAAGGGCGTACCTTCCCTCATGCAAGGGGGCGAGCCCCGCGATGCGCGGCGTGAGCGTGAGGTCAGAGCCCAGCCGCTCCGCATAGACCGCGCCCATGAGCGGCATGCCGTCGGCCGTGAAGCCCTTCCCGATCTGTTTGAGGATGCAAAGTTTCTTTTCGTACGCCATAGTCCCTCCGTCTGCGAAAAATTCGCGTATCGTTCTTAGGATAAGCGATTTGCAGGCAAAAAATATGGCGGGTTTGCGCGAATGAGGGGGTTTTGCAGCGTCTGCGCCTTTTGGGGAGAGAGGCTCTTCGCCCACAGAAGATACTTCTTATAGATAATAGATATCAATAATAATAGTAGTAATAGTGGCTGTTGAATTGTGGAATAAAGGGTGAGAGTGAGGAAAATGGGGTTTGAAGGGCACAAAACGGGCGGGAAAGAGGGGGCCGGACGGGTTTTTCGGGGAGAGAGGAATGTGGAATGCGTGTGGACAGGGTGTGTGGAAAGATGTGGAATAATTGGGGGAATGTGGATAAAAATGTTGAGTGTGAGCGGGCGGCGGCAGGAGAGGGGCGCGGAAATTGACGAAACATGGGGAAACGGGGGAGTTATCCACAGAAATTTCCACATTGTGGAAAAAGTTATCCCCGAAAGCGGGGATATCCACAGGGCGGGAAGGGCAGAAAAACAGACCGCCCGCGCTGCGGAACGGCCTGTTTCGGAAAATCTGCTCAGATCTTTGTAAAGAGGATGTGGATAACGCCCGTATCATCCCCCTTTTGTCGCTGCACAAAGTCGATGCCCTCTTCCGTGAGCGTGCCCTCTTCGGGGAATTGGGGGAGACCCTTGACGGTGAGCTTTTCGCCGTCCTGAGAATAGGTGCCCTTCATCTCGCGCCCGCCGTTGAGCATGGTGGCGGCGCCGCCCGAAAAGGTGAGGGTGCATTCCTGTGCGGTGGTGTTCATCATCGCGACGAAGAATTCGGCAAATTCCTTTTCCTTGTCGCTGAGATCTTTGAAGTATTCGGGATACGCCTTTTGAAATTTGTAGGTGCTGCCGGAAACATCGTGTGTCATAGAAGACCTCCTTTTCTGGTTTGATTTTTTATGTGCTTGTGGGGGGGCTTGCGGCGACGCGGTGACTTTTTTCCGTCACGTCGTCGGGATCAACAACCCCTCCGTCTTGCCGTCTCGGTAAACCTTCGGACGGCAATCCACCTTCCCTTACACAGGGGAGGCTATAATAAGGAATCTCTAAAATTATGCTGCAAGCAAGGTTGCCTTGCGCAGCAGGACTCAATTTGTACCCGCAGGGCATGCATACCCGCAGGGCACTTATTGTGCTTAGAATGAGATAGGGTTCCCGCAAAGATTTTGCGAAGCAAAAGATTTTTTGGGAAAAGGAGACGCAGGCGTAAATGGCGTGGGGATGACGGTAGGCATCCTTCGCACTACACGCCTTGCGGCGACGCGGTGACTCCTTCCGCCGCGCGCCCGCAAAGCGGGCGCGCGGC
>ERZ506847.94-NODE-94-length-14390-cov-4.27234_pt1 | contig 14390 bp, 9 predicted proteins | sample MGYA00512909_ERZ506847 | MGnify/ENA metagenome assembly ERZ506847 | reverse complement strand
GTGCTCTTCCGATCTGAGGCGGTTGCCCTTGAGGGCCTCGAGCGAGTTGATGCCCATGCCTCCCATCATCTCCTCGATCTCGTGCTTCCACGCCGTGACGAGGTTTACAAGCCGCTTGTAGCCGAGGTCGGGGTTGAGCCGCTTGACGAGATCGGGCCGCTGCGTAGCAATACCCCAGTTGCACTTGCCCGTATGGCAGGAGCGGCAGAGATGACAGCCGAGCGCAAGGAGCGCCGCCGTGCCGACGTAACAGGCGTCTGCCCCCAAAGCGATGGCCTTGACGACGTCCGCACTCGAGCGCACCGAACCGCCGACGACGAGGGAGACATTGTCGCGGATTCCCTCCTCGCGGAGACGGGAGTCGATCTGCGCGAGCGCCATCTCGATGGGAATGCCCACGTTGTCGCGGATACGGGTAGGAGCCGCGCCCGTGCCGCCGCGGTAGCCGTCGATGGCAATGACGTCCGCCCCGCTCCGCGCGATGCCGCTGGCGATCGCCGCCGCGTTGTGCACCGCCGCGATCTTGACGATGACGGGCTTCTTATATTCCGTCGCCTCTTTGAGGGAGTCGACGAGCTGTTTTAAGTCCTCGATGGAGTAGATGTCGTGATGAGGCGCGGGAGAAATGGCGTCGATGCCCTTGGGGATCATGCGCGTCTCCGAGACGTCCTCGGTGATCTTCGCCCCCGGCAGATGCCCGCCGATGCCGGGCTTGGCACCCTGCCCCATCTTGATCTCGATGGCGGCCGCGGCCTCGAGGTATTCCTTGTGCACGCCGAACCTGCCCGAGGCGACCTGCACGATCGTGTTCTTGCCGTACTTATAGAAGTCCTTGTGGAGGCCCCCTTCCCCCGTATTGTAGTAGGTGCCGAGTTCCTCCGCCGCACGCGCGAGGCTCTCGTGCGCGTTGTAGGAGATGGAGCCGTAGCTCATCGCCGAAAACATGACGGGCACGGAGAGCTTGAGCTGGGGAGGCAGGGTGTCCTTTAAAAGGCCGTCCTCGCCGCGCACGATCTTCGCCTTTCGGGAGCCCAAGTAGAGCTTGGTCTCCATAGGCTCTCTCAGGGGGTCGATGGGCGGGTTGGTGACCTGCGAAGCGTTGATGAGGAGCTTATCCCAGAACACGGGGTAGGGCTTGGGGTTGCCCATCGAAGAGAGCAGCACACCGCCCGTGTTGGCCTGTCGGTACACCTCGTTGATGGTCTGCACGTCCCAGTTGGCGTTCTCCTTATAGGCATCGTCCGTCTTGACGATCTTTAAGGCGTGCGTGGGACACAGGCTGACGCAGCGGTGGCAGTTGACGCACTTGCTCTCGTCCGCCTTCATCATGCCCGTCTCGGGATCAAAGGAATGCACTTCGTTGGCACACTGCCTTTCACAGACGCGGCAGGCAATGCAGCGCGATTCGTTTCTTACGACTTCATAGTCGGGACGGATATACAGCTCCATTACGCGCGTCCTCCTTGAGAGTAGAGTTTGTAGATGACGGGCTCGCCGCCCGCGGGGGAATAGATGCTGTCAAGCGAGGGCTCGATGAGCCGCACCGCGCTCTCCTCGCTGGAGATGTAGGCCTTATCGCCCTTCTCCGCGCAGATCATGGAACGCAGCTTGAGACGGTCGCCAAGGCCCATGATGCCGCCCTCGAAGCCGAGAATGATGGAAAACGGCCCCGTGACGAGAAGGGACGGGAACATACGGCGAAGGAGCATTTCCTGACTTTTCTGAGGCTCCTCCTTGCGCTCGATGGTCGACCAGAAGGACGCCGCGATGACGTGCGCGACTTCCTCGAGCGTCAGTCCCTGCCGCCGTACGAGATAGTCGATGATATAGGTGATGACCTCGGTATCCGTCTGAAGCGTGCACTTGTAGCCGAACATCTCCACATAGCGGCGGTTGGCGTCGTAGGAGGAAATTTCGCCGTTGTGGACGATGGAGAAATCTAAAAGCCCGAAGGGGTGCGCGCCGCCCCACCAGCCCGGAGTGTTGGTGGGATAGCGGCCGTGGCACGTCCACGCATAGCCCTCGTACTCTTCGAGGCGGTAGAACCTGCCGATGTCCTCGGGGTACCCCACGCCCTTGAAGATGCCCATATTTTTTCCGCTCGAGAAGACGTACGCCCCATCGATCTGCGCATTCACGCGGATGACGCAGCGGGCGACGTACTCGCGCTCCGTGAGGTGGGAGTCGGCAAGCTTTCGGGGAAGCGGCGCCAGAAAGTAGCGGAAGATGACGGGCTCGTTCTGCACGGCGGAGAGTTTGCGCGTCTGGATCTCCGAAGCGTACACGATCTCGAAATGCTTTTTTAAGAACGCCTCCGTCTCTTCCTGCGCCTTCTGCGTATCGAAGAAGAGATGAAAGGCGTAAAAATCTTTGTAATGCGGGTAGATGCCGTAGCCCGCGAAGCCGCCGCCGAGACCGTTGGAGCGGTCGTGCATGACTTCTATGGCGCGGATCATCCCTTCGCCCGTCATCTTCTTGCCGCTTCGGTCGATGACGCCCACGACGGCGCACCCCGAAGGGTCGCGAAACTGTCCTTCTCTCATAATCCATTCCCTCGGAATGCCCGAGGCCTCCTGTTTTTGTGATTTTTCAAAAGGGATAGTCTCATTATATTCTTGTCGCTTTGGGCGGTCAAGCAATGAAGACCCGTTTGACGTTCGCCATTTATTAATCATTCTATAAGCTACACTTATAGAACTCCCCAAAAAGTCCGCGGAAAAGCCTTATTCGCATAAATGCAAGTGATAGCAAAAGAGAGCTCTCAAAGCCGGCGCAAGACAATTGACGACAAGAGAAGCGCCCCCGAACGAGGCGGAGGCACTTCCCTGGATTATGTAGAGTGGGTGAGCTAATTTAATCGCCCTGCAGAGCGTCGTAACCGCTCTCGCCGGTACGCACGCGGACCACGTCCTCGACGTCATAGACGAAGATCTTGCCGTCGCCGATATGTCCGGTGTAGAGCGCCTTGCGGGCGACCTCGACGACCTTCTCGACGGGGACCTTGCTGACGACGACTTCGACCTTGACCTTCGGGAGAAGATCCATGTCGACCTTGACGCCGCGGTAATACTCGCTCGCGCCCTTCTCGACGCCGCAGCCGAGCACCTGCGTCACCGTGATGCCCGTCACGCCGACGTCGCTGAGCGCCTTCTTGAGATCGTCGAACTTGGACTGCTTTGCAACGATGACGACCTTCGTGAGCTTCTCATCCTTGCTGCTTGCGTGGACGACGGGGATGACTTCGGGAGCCGCGGGAGCTTCTGCGGACGCTGCCGTCTCTTCGGATGCCCCTTCTGCAACGGGCATTTCGGGATCGAGCATCTCGGCGGCAAGCGGCACGGGTGCGAAGTTTGCATACGCGCTCACGAGACCGTGCTCGTGCTTGTCGAGACCCTCGATCTCTTCGACCTTGGAGGCGCGGATCCCGCAGGTGTGCTTCAGGATCTGGAAGAGGATGATCATGCAGACGATGGTCCATGCGGCGATGCAGACGACGCCGAGGAGCTGAACGCCCAGCATATTCAACCCGCCGCCGTAGAAGAGGCCCTTCTGAGCGCTGTCGCCCACGGGGTTGATACCCGTCGAGAAGAGGCCGACGGCGATGGTACCCCAAAGGCCGTTGCAGCCGTGCACCGCGATGGCGCCCACGGGGTCGTCGACGTGCAGTTTCTTATCGATGACTTCGACGGCAACATCCACAAGGATGCCCGCGACGAGACCGATGAAGAAAGCACCCACGACGTCGACGTTCGCACATCCCGCCGTGATGGCCACAAGACCTGCGAGCGAGCCGTTCAGAGTCATCGAAACATCGGGCTTCTTGTTCTTGATCCAGGTGAAGACCATCGTGGAAATGGTAGCGGTCGCCGCCGCGACGGTCGTCGTGACGAGCACCTGCGCGAGCTGTTCCATGCCCGAGGTCGCCGCGCCGTTGAAACCGTACCAGCAGAACCAAAGGATGAAAACGCCGAGTGCGCCGATGGGAATGTTGTGGCCGGGGATCGCGCGAACGAACTTGGCATCTCTGCGCTTTATGGTAGGCTTGCCGTTCTTGTCGAGATACTTGCCGTAGCGGGGGCCGAGGATGATCGCACCGATGAAGGAGGAGATGCCGCCGACCATATGGATGAGCGAGGAGCCCGCGAAGTCGACGTAATAGACGCCCGCGATCTCATTGGTCAGCCAGCCGCCGCCCCACACCCAGTGCGCTTCGATGGGATAGACAACGGCACTGATGACGAGCGAGTAGATGCAGTACGACAGGAACTTGGTGCGCTCTGCCATCGCGCCCGAGACGATGGTCGCCGTCGTCGCGCAGAACACGAGGTTGAAGAAGAAGGTCGACCAGTCGTACGTTGCAAAGTTGGTAAACAGGTCAAGGTTGGGGATGCCGACGAGCCCGAAGAGCGCGTCCTCCCCCATCATGAGCCCCGCGCCGAGCAGCACGAAGACGATCGTGCCGAGGCAGAAGTCCAAGAGGTTCTTCATGATGATGTTACCCGCGTGTTTTGCACGAGTAAAGCCCGTCTCCACCATGGCAAATCCTGCCTGCATGAACCAGACGAGGATGGCGCCGATCAAAAACCAAACGCCCGTCGATCCAAAGATGTCCATTTCATTACCTCCAAAAAATCTTATTCTCTCTGCTTATTTCATTGATGCCTTATTCAGTTGACGCTGAACAACAGGTCGCCGTAGGTCGGGAAGGGCCAGACGGAACGGTCGGTGAGCACTTCGGCGCTGTCCGCAGCCGAGCGCAGCTGCTCCATGACGGGAAGCACCTTCCCGGCAAAGAATGCCGCCTGCGCCCCGGTTTCGGAGACCGCCTGCGCCTCGGCGATGAGGCTCTCGAGCTCCTTTGCCTTCGCGGCAATGGTCGTATTGAGGGAGAGCAGCTCCCTCGCCGTCTCCTCCTCTGCGGGCGTCTCCGCCCCGGGAAGGGCAGCCTTGATGTCCGCAGCCGCCGCGGCGAGCGTCTTGATATATCCGCTCACGGCGGGGAAGATGTCGCGCCGTGCCATATTGAGCATCGTCAGCCCCTCGATGGTGAGCACTTTCGAGTAGTTTTCGAGCATGATCTCGGTTCGGGTGATGACCTCGCGCGCCGTAAATACTTTCATCCGCTCGAAGAGAGAGATATTCTTCTCGTCCGCGAAGTGAGGGAGAGCCTCGGCGGCATTCTTGAGATTGCAAAGTCCCCTCTTCGCTGCTTCCTCCGTCCACTCGGGAGAATAGTTGTTACCGTTAAAGATAATGCGCTTGTTCTCGCGGATGGTCTTAACGACGAGAGCGTGGAGAGCCGCATTGAAATCGGGCGCCTTCTCAAGCTCCTCGGCAAACTGACGAAGGGTGTCCGCCACGATGGTGTTGATGACGATGTTTGGCCCTGCGAGCGAGAAGGAGGAGCCAACCATACGGAACTCAAACTTGTTGCCCGTGAACGCAAACGGCGACGTGCGGTTTCTGTCCGTCGTGTCTTTGGGGATGACGGGAAGGGAATCGACGCCCAGCTGCATCACCTTGCGGCCGCTGCCCGTATACTGCTCCTCTCTGTCGAGGGCGGAGAGGATCTCGCCGAGTTCCTCGCCCACGAACACCGAGACGATGGCGGGCGGCGCTTCGTTCGCGCCGAGGCGGTGGTCGTTGCCCGCACTTGCGACGGAGAGACGGAGAAGATCCTGATGGTCGTTGACCGCCTTGATGACCGCCATCAAAAAGAGCATGAACTGCCCGTTTTCGGCGGGCGTGGTGCCGGGATCGAGGAGATTGAGCCCCGTATCCGTGCCCATCGACCAGTTGTTGTGCTTGCCCGAGCCGTTGATGCCCTCGAAGGGCTTCTCGTGCAGCAGGCAGACGAGGCCGTGGCGGGAAGCGACCTCCTTCATCACCTCCATCGTGAGCTGGTTCTGATCGGACGCAACGTTGATGGACGTGAAAATGGGCGCGAGCTCGTGCTGTGCGGGGGCGACTTCGTTGTGCTTGGTCTTGGCGAGGATGCCGTACCGCCAGAGCTCTTCGTCGAGCTCCTTCATGAACGCCGACACGCGCGGCTTGATGGGACAGAAGTAGTGATCCTCGAGTTCCTGGCCCTTGGGCGGCTTGGCGCCGAACAGCGTGCGGCCCGTGAAAATGAGGTCCTTTCTCTTTTCGTAGACGGCGCGGTCGATGAGGAAGTATTCCTGCTCCGCGCCGACCTGCGCGATGACGCGCTGCGCCGTCGTGTTGCCGAACAGCCGCAAGATGCGCATCGCCTCGCGGTTGAGGGCCTCCATGCTCTTCAAAAGCGGAGTCTTCTTGTCGAGCACTTCGCCGCTGTACGAGAAGAACGCCGTGGGGATATAGAGGGTGCCGTCCTTGACGAATGCAAAGGACGTGGGATCCCATGCAGTATAGCCGCGGGCCTCGAAGGTGGCGCGCACGCCGCCCGAAGGGAAAGAGGATGCATCGGGCTCCCCCATCACGAGCTCCTTGCCCGAGAACTCCATGATGACCTTGCCGTCCTTGGTGGGCGAGATGAAGCTGTCATGCTTCTCCGCCGTGATGCCCGTCATGGGCTGGAACCAGTGCGTGAAGTGCGTCGCGCCCTTCTCCAACGCCCAGTCCTTCATCGCGTTGGCGACAACGTTGGCGACGTTCATGTCGAGCGGGTGCCCGAAGCGAATGGTCTTGATGAGAGACTTGTACGTCTCCTTGGGCAGTCTTTCCTGCATGACCTGACAGTTGAACACATCGGATGCAAAGATCTGGGGAACACTCATACTACATACCTCCAAGTTTTGGGCAAACAAAAAGACGCCGCGCCTCTCCGCCCCGTTCGGGGGGAGAGTTCGCAACGCCTTTGTTGCCTGCATTTGTTTGATAGTGCCATTATAATCTCATAAACAGCGGCTGTCAATCAAACGAAGGCACTTCAAATATCACCGTTTTGAAACAAAACTATTTGCATAGCTTATAGATGCAACGTTTTAACGGCTGATTATCACAAAATAACATTTGTTGTGCTTATATTATCACTTTTGCCCGCAAACGGGCGGTTTTCGCCCCTCTCAGCCGTGGAAGGGCACGATGGTCGGGGTCATCTTCCCCTTGTGAAGGACGAGATAGCAGTAGGAAGCGTCTGCGTACGCCCCGAGCGCGCCCGGGTTGATACAGAGGACGCCGCCCTCATCGCGGATATCGGCGATGTGCGTGTGGCCGTAGAGCGCCGCGCCGCAGCCAAGTTCCTTGGCGCGTTCGGCAAGGCGGGAAAGGCCTTGCTTGACGCCGTACCTGTGCCCGTGGCAGCAGAAGAGGGAGACCCCCTCCAAGTCGAGCACGAACTCGTCCTCGCCGAAGAAGGCGTCACAGTTGCCGCGGCAGACGCGCACCTTGTCGGGGTACTCGTCAAGCACCGAGCGCATCTCGCCCGAACCGTCACCGAGGTGAACGATGTAATCGTTCTCCTGAAAGAGCGGCTCGAGCTTTCTCACAGCGCCGCGGTAGTGGGAGTCGGAGAGGACGACGATCGTCTTCATGCGCCCTCCCTGAGCTTGGCGGCGAGCGCCTCGAGCGCCCTTCCCCGATGGGAGACGGCGTTCTTTTCCGCGGGCGACGCCTCGCCGAAGCTCTTTTGAAGGTCATCCGAGAAGAACAGGCAGTCATAGCCGAAGCCGCCCTCCCCCGTTTCTTTCTCGAGGATATGCCCGTAGGTGTGCCCTTCCGCCGTCACCTCGCGGCCGTCGGGGAAGACGACGGCGACGGCGCTCGTGAACCATGCGCGGCGGTTTTTCTCCCCTGCAAGGTTTTTGAGAAGGAGCGCGCGGTTGTCCTCGTCCGAGGAATTGTGCCCGTCCTCAGAGGCATAGCGGGCGCTGTGCACGCCGGGGGCGCCGCGGAGTGCCTCCGCGCAGATGCCGCTGTCGTCCGCGATGGCGGGAAGGCCCGTCTTTTCTGAAACGGCGCGCGCCTTGATGAGCGCGTTCTCGAGGAAGGTCTCACCCGTCTCCTCGACGTCGCCCGAAAAGCCCGCTTCCTTCTCGGAAATGACGGTAAAACCGCTGAGGATAGCTCTGATTTCCTGCAACTTATGGGCATTGCCCGTGGCCGCGACAAGCGTCATCCCTTCACCTCCGAATCGGTGAAGGCGAACTTTTCGACGTCGAAGAGGCCCCTGTCCGAAAGTTTCAGCTTGGGAATGACGAGCAGGCTCATGAAGACGAGCGTCAGCACGGGGTCGTAGCAGTCCTTGACGCCCATCTTTCTCGCACGCTCCGCGATCTCTCCCGTGCGTGCGACAACTTCCCCGCAGGAAGCCGAACTCATCAGCCCTGCGATGTCGAAGGGGAAGCTGTCCTCGCCCTCGTCGGAGATGAGCACGAGGCCTCCGCCGATCTCCAGCATGACTTCGACCGCCCGCGCCATCGCCGCGTTGTCGTCGCCGAGAATGACGAGATTGTGGCTGTCGTGCGCCATCGAGACGGCGAGCGCGCCCCCGTGGAAGCCGTAACCCTTCAGAAGCGCCTTTCCGATGTTGCCCGTCGCAAAGTGGCGCTCCACGACGGCGAGCTTCAAAAGGTCGGTTCCCTTCACCTGCACGTCGCCGTCCTCGCATTTGACGGGGACCACCTCCCCTTCCGTGACGAGCGTGTGCGGGAGAATGGTCATCGCAAGCGCCCTGCCGCTTTGAATGTCGATCTTAAAGTCGTCCGCCGTGACAGGTTTGACGCGCACGGTGCTCCTGACGGCGTCGGGAAGGTAGTGCTCGCCCTCTTCAAAGAGCGCTTTGCCCTCTCTTGCCACGAGCACACCGCTCTTGAACACCGCCTTGACGGTAAAGTCCTTCAAATTGTCGACGAGGATGAAGTCGGCGTCGTACGAGGGTGCGACGGCCCCCTTGCCCGTCATGTGATAGCACTCGGCGATGTTGATGGTCGCCATCGAGACGGCCTCCGCCGCGGGAACGCCGCGGGAGACGAGGCGGCGCAGGGCGTCGTCCATGTGCCCGCGCGAAGCGAGATCATGGGCGTTCTTGTCGTCCGAGCAGGCGAGGAAGCGGCGGTAGTTGTATCGGTTGACGGCCGCACAGTTGACGGCGAGGTTGTCCGCCGAGGAACTGTTGCGAAGGTGCACATAGATGCCGCGCGAAATTTTTTCGAGACACTCCTCGGGAGAACCGCACTCGTGGTCGGTCGCAATGCCCGCCGCCGCGTAGGCGTTGAGCGCATCGCCGCGCACGTCGGGCGCATGGCCGTCCGCCACCTTGCCCGCCGCGTGCGACGCCTCGATCTTCCTGAGCGTGTCCTCGTCCCCCGCGATGACGCCCGGATAGTTCATCATCTCGCCGAGGCCGTAGAAGAGCGGCTTTACGATCTCACGGGCGGTCTCCGTGCCGTTGAGGACGGCGCCGCTCGTCTCAAAGGGCGTGGCGGGAACGCAGGACGGCAGCTGCAGATAGACGTCGAGGGGCTCAATGCCCTCCTTGCGGATGCGGGAGAACGCCTCTTTCACATACTCCGCCCCCGCGATGCCCGCGACGTTGACGAGCTCGTGCGGGTCGGCGACGATGCCCGTCGTGCCGTGGCTGACTGCAAGCTGCGCGAAGGCCTCGGGAGACAGCAGCGAGCTCTCCACATGGATGTGCCCGTCCATGAGCCCCGGAAGGACAATAAGCCCCTCCGCATCAAAGACGGCGCCGCCTTCATATCCCTGCCCGATGGCGGCGATCTTCCCGCCTTTTACGGCGACGTCGGCTTTCTCGAGCTCGCCCGTAAACACATTGAGAACACTTGCGCCCCTTACAACGAGGTCGCATTTTTCGCGCTTCATGGCGCAATCGATGAGGTCTTTCATACCTCGAATTATAGCACAAAAGCGGCCTCATTTCAAGCCGCTTTTCATGGATTTATGTTTTAAGGCTGGCGGAATTTCTTGCGCACCAGCCAGTCGGTGACGCGCTCGGGAAGCACCCTGCCCGAGGCGCGGAGAAAGGCATTCCTTCCCCCTGCCGCGACGACGGGAGCGGGATCGTGCTCACCCGCACGCCCACGGGACGAAGTTCCATGTCCGCCTCGCGCGCAAGCATTGCGAGCGCCGCCTTGGAGGAGGAATAGAATGCGTCGAAGGGAACGGGCAATTCTCCCCCCATCGAGCCGATGAGGATCATACGTCCGCCCCGTTTTTTCAGGAAGGGCAGCGCGGCCTTCATCGCCTCCACCGCGCCGAAGTAGTTGACCTCGAAGAGGTAGCGGTAGTCCCCCGCCGCCGCATACTCGATGGGCGCCGCCATCGAGAAGCCCGCCGAATAGACGAGAAGATCGAGATTTCCGCACTCCGTGCCTATATCGAGGATGGCGCGGCGAAGTTCCCCCTCTCGCGCCGCATCCGCCGTCATGGTTTTGACTCGTTCCGAAGAGAGGGGCGTTCTCGAGAGGTTATAGACGCGCCACCCCCTGCCGCTGAGTTTTAAGGCGACCTCCTTGCCGATGCCCGAGGATGCCCCGACGATGACCGCCGTCCTGCGCCCCGCGGGCGCCGCTTTGCTCGTGCCCATACCCGCAGTATGCATCCCCTTTCGGGGATTTATGCGTCTATCATGAAAGGGCGACGTCGAGCACCATCATGAGGCAGAACCCGAGGACGATTCCCGCCGTTGCGAGCGACTTGCTCCCCGAAAAGCACTCGGGGACAAGCTCGGAGCAGACAACGGCGATCATCGCGCCCGCCGAGAAGGAGAGCGCCCACGGCATGAGCCCGCGGACCGCTCCCGCCGCAAGCACGCCTAAAAGACAGGCAGGGATCTCCACCGCACCCGATGCGACAGAAAAGAGAAAGCTCTTTAAGGGCGTCATGCCCTTTGCGTGAAGGGGAAAGGCGACGCACATCCCCTCGGGAAAGTTCTGCACGGCGATGCCGAGAGCAAGCAGCAGCGCTCCCGCCCCGCCCGCACCCTCCGCAAAGGCAACGCCCACCGCAAGGCCCTCGGGAATGTTGTGAAGGAGCACCGCAAAGTACAGGAGCGCGCACTTTTTTCCCTCGCCCGTGAGAAAGCGCCGCTGGGTGCGCGTCAAGATGCGGTCGGAGAGCAGAATGAACGCCCCGCCGAGAAGGAAGCCGAGCGTCACCGTCACAAAAGACGGGAGTGCGCCTTCGTAACCGAGCGCGGGGAGAAGAAGCGAGAAAAAGCTGGCGGCGATCATGATACCCGCTGCCGCGCCCGTCAGGACGGTGATAAGCCACGGGGGCATCCGCTTGGAGCCGAACACGGTGAGTGCGCCGAGGGCCGTCAGCAAAAACATGAAGAGCGAGGCGAGAAGCGCCTGCAAGACGGGATGAAGGGAAAAGAAGAATTGCATTGGTGAAGCCTCCGCCGCCCGTGTGCGGGCAGTCACCCCATCCTATGCCGCAGACATGATCGGTGTGAATATCGGGAAGCGCCCGCGGTGGGCCGCCCCGCTTTCGCGGCCCGCCGCGGGTTTTAGTTACCAAAAAACGAGACGGATGCAAAAGCATCCGCCTCGTCTGCCATACTTCCCCCCCCCTCGTCCCGATCGGACGCCGGGCGCTCGCTTCGCCGCTCGAAGTTCACGCCTCCCGGGAGGATCCGTGTGAGTGAAGTTATTCGGGCATTCCGTCCTCGTCCGGAACATCCTCTGCCCCATCGTCCGCGGGGGCTTCCGTCCCCAAATAGGCCTCGCCCTCGGCTGCTGCCTCATCGCCGTAAGCGGGAACGGGCTCTTGCGCGTTTTCTGCAGCCTTGGCACGCTTTGCGTTGCGCACGCCGACCGCGATGTCCGCGATGACGACCGCCGCCAGCACGACTCCGAGTACGACGACCGCGATGATCTCGCCGAGGGGCGCCACAACGAGCAGCAGCCCGACGGGAGCAACCGAACTCAGCCGCACATCGCTCTTTCCCGTATCCGTGCCGTCAGGCTTCCCGCCCTTTTTGAGGAGCACGATGAGGACGATGAGGGCGATCACGACAAGGACTGCGAGCAGGATGATGAGCCAAAGGAGGGAGAGCTCCTCTTCGGCGAGCTTCCAGGTGAGCGTCACCGTTCCTTCCCCGCCGCGTTCGGGCGACTGCGCCCAGCCGTAGTTGGCGGTATCTTTCAGGGTGATCTGAACGAGGTACCTCCCCTCTTCATACGCCGTGACAGAAGCGCCCGAGCCGTTGAACATGAACTGCGCCGTCTCCGACTGCACGTTCATGAGCTCCATATCAAAGCCGAGGATGCTGCGCATCATGCGCTCCCCGCCGTAAACTTCGGTGAGTTCGCGCACGCCCTCCTCGTTCCAGGCGGGAAGGGTGAGCAGCCTGCGCGCGATGGTGAAGGCAACGCTTGCGCTCTCGCCCGTGTAACTGCCCGCCTTGGTGACGGTGACGGTGAGCGTATAGCTGCCCGCCTTTTCGGGCGCCGTGTTGCTGCTCCACGTCGTGCCGTCGTTGGCGGTACCCGTGTAGGAGAGGGTGAGCCCGACGATGTCCGCACCCGTCACGACGGGCTTGTTGGGCTCGTCGCCGTACGTCCAGCCCTCGATGGAGACGGAAAGCCCCAGATCGTAGCGTGTGATCGAGAACTTGCAGGAGACCTCACCGCCGAGATAGTTATCCGTCTCGCCATAGGTCACCGTCAGCGTGTAGCTGCCCACATCCTGAGGGACTGCCTCGCTGTAATAGGTGCCGTCCGTATAGATGACGCGGACGACCTCCCCGCGCAAAAATTCGGGAGTGAGCACATAGGCGTTCGGCTCCTCGCCATACATCCAGCCCGCGAGGGTGAGCTCCGCCCCCGCATCGGCGCGATGGATGGTGAAGCTGTCGCGCGCCGTGCCGCCCGAATAGTTGCCGCTCGCGCTCATGACGACGGTGATGGTGTATTCGCCCGCCTCGGTGGGCACCTTGGAACTTGAATACTTGACGCCCGCGTTGGTCGTGCCCGAATAGGTGACAGAAACGGAACCGCCGCTGCCGCCCGAAATGACGTAGCGGCTGGGCGTTTCGCCGTACGTCCAGTCGTCGATCCTGACGCTGAAGCCTGCAGACGCCCGCGAGACGGTGACCGTGACTGTTGCAGTAGCCGCGGTATAGTTTGTGCTCGCCGCCGCAGAAATGGTCACCGTGTACGACCCGACCGCCGTTACGGTGGTGGGCGAGTAGACGAGCGTCCTTTCGCTGTGATTCAGCACCGCGCCGCCCACCGCCTGCGCCCTGCCGTTGTAGGTGAAGTTCGTCTTAACGCCGCTCGTATCGATCAAAGCTGTCGCCTTACCGATGGTAAACTTGCACATTGCGGAAAGCTCGCCGTAGTGGTCCGTTTCCTCGAAGGTCGCCATGACGACATAGCTGCCCGCCTCGGTGGGAACGTCGGATGTAAAGTCGCCATATTCGCCATCCTCATTGACAGGCGCATAAGTGTAAGTCGGCGAGATCTGATCGGGATGCCCCGTCAAACCGCCTCCCCAGATGACCGAAGGCGCATTGGGCTCCTCGCCGTACGTCCAGCCGTCGATGGAGATGGTAAAGGAAAGCTCATCTTCGCTCGCCTGCACGATCTTAAACGCAACGGAAGCGGAGCCGCTCTCATAGTTATTCGTCTCGGCGACGGTCACCGTGAGGGTGTATTCGCCCACCTCGGTGGGGATCGCACTGCCCGACCAGCTGCCCGTCGAATACGTTGCCGTCTCTTCGCCCATTCCGGGGTTAGAACTCTTGTCAAGCTCATAGATATCCTTAGGGGTCGTGCCGTACACCCAGCCGTTTCCGCCATCGACTTGCGGCTTAAAGGTGAGCGAAACCTCGATCGGAGCGCGTTCGATGGTGAACTCTGCGCTTGCTTCGGCATCCTTATAATTATGCATGCCGCTGATGGTCACCCTTACCGTATAGCTGCCCGCCTCGGTGGGCGCGGTTTCGCTGTTGTACGACGTGCCGCCATTCGTCGTGCCCGTGTAGAGATAGTTGAGCTGTGCCTCGCCGGGCTTTGTTGTTTCATGGGTGACACTCGGCGCATTCGCCGTTTCGTCATATTTGTTATACGTCCAGCCGTCGATATCTACGGTGAACGAATAGTCCGCCCGCGCGACAAGGTAGGCCTGCGCGCCCGCATTCAGCGTGTAGTTGCCCTCCTTGAGCGTCACCGTAACGGTATAACTGCCCGCCTCGGTGGGAACTTTGGAATCCGAATACTTGACGCCCGCGTTGGTCGTGCCCGAATAGACGATCTCGACGTCGCCTTTAATGTGCGTATAGCCTTGGCCGTCGACGAAGCCCGTGAACTCGTCCCCCGTCAGCGTCACCCCGGGGTTGGTTCCGCCGTAGACGCCGCCCGTGACCGTCGGCCAGGTGAACGTGAGCTGCTTCGGCGTAATGGTGAGCGTGCCCGTCTAGATCGGAAGAGCGTCGTGTAGGG
>ERZ506847.90-NODE-90-length-14800-cov-3.92113_pt1 | contig 14800 bp, 17 predicted proteins | sample MGYA00512909_ERZ506847 | MGnify/ENA metagenome assembly ERZ506847 | reverse complement strand
ATAAACGGACGGGCAACTTTATGGAGGACTACCGCAGGCAGACGGAGATACGGAGGCTCATAGAGGAGGAGATCCTTTCCGAACTTGTGTATGTCTGAGCCAACATTCATCCCGCAATACGGCGTCAGGGTTACGGGTCTGCTCGGTTACATACGTTTGAGTATGCGCCCTCGCAGCATTCCGCCCCTTCCTTGTCTTGCGGGCGACTGTTGACTCATAGAAAAGCGGAGGTTACAATATGAAAGCCGTTTTGAAATTTGGGAAAGGGCTTCTGAAAGCGTTGTTTATAGGCGTTGTCGCTGTCGGGGCGTTTATCATGAACTGCATCGGAGCAATGATCTGTGCGATCACGGAATGAGAGGGTACTATGGCAAAGAAAGAAGATACGCCGATCCGCCGCGCGCGCCGAAATTATGAGGCTCGGAATAAAGAGGAACGGGAGCAGGCGACAAAGCAATACAATACGCGGCTGCCGAGGGAGCTGCACGACGAGATCTGTGCCTTTCTCAAAAAGAACAGGATAACCAAGGTAGAGCTGATCGTCGCAGGGTATCAAGCCCTGCTCGATCACTACGGCCCGAAGGGAGAACAAAATCAAGAATAAGTTTAAGAGCGCAAGGACTACGGCCCTTGCGCTTCGGCTTTTATTAAGACAATATAATACCATGCCGAACGGCATAAGGAAGAAAACGAACATCGGGAAGATGGAGCGTAACGGACTTATGTCGTCGCGTTTCGTCTTTCCTTATTATGTAAAACAAACAGATGAAACGGGAGGCGTTAGAATGTTGCGAAGCATAAAAAAAGTATTCGATATGGTCAAGCAGGAAGATCCGGATACGGCGATCACCGTACATACCATCCGTATGTGGTGTAAGGAAGGCAAGATAAAATGCCTGACCGCCGGCAACAAAATTCTGGTCGATGTGCAAAGCCTGATGGACTATATCGCTATCAAGGAGTAACACAATGGCTTATTTCAAAATCACACAGAACAAAAAAGGAGAGTTTCAGGCAAAAATACAGGTCAGCGGCAAAGACGTATTTACGGAGAAAAGCAAGGTCTTTACCAAACGTATTTATAATACCGACGGACTGACCGAGGCTAAATTCCGCAAGCAAGTCGAAAAGACCGCCATCGCCTTTGAAGAGGAGGTTGCGCGCGCCTATCAGGACGGCAAAACACAGCTCCGCTCAAAGGTGCTGACTTTTTCCGAACTGATGCAGGAATGGAAAGACAGCGTAAAAGCAAATCTGTCTCTGAACTACTATGAGCGTGCAGAAGACCTTGAAGTGCTGTTTAACGCCTATCTCACGGAACGGCATTTAAACGACAAACCCATCTCCGAAATCACGGTGCGCGATGTGCAACTATTTTTCGACGAGCTTACCCGCAACGGTTACAGGCGAAGATCCACGGCAAAACTGAAAAAGCCGTTCCCAAAGACGGTAAACTATCGAGAACTGGAACGGGAAAACATCATCGACCGCTGCCGCAGTTATATGCTCAGACAACAGGGATTAAGTATTAAAAAGGAAATGGCGGAAGCAATCTGCGACCGTTACGGGCTTGATTACACCGAATACTTTGAAACGATAGGCTTGCAAAAGGCGTATGCGGCAGAGACCATCAAAGGTCATCGGCGCATTTTGCGGGTGGTATTTAATGAAGCTCTCCGGTACGAATGGATCAGCAAAAATCCCGTCTGCGCCACGAAAGTGGGCGCGGGAAAAGGTAATGTGTCTTTGCGCGCCGTTAACGAAAAGGAGGTTTTTTCCTTTGCGGAAGCGCGGGAATTTCTCGCAAAGCTCGATACCATCGCGTTGGATAATCTTCCCAAAAAGATCGCGCTCAAATTCATGCTCTTGACTGGCGTCCGCAACGGCGAAATGTGCGGGCTGAAATGGTCGGATATCGACTTTGAAAGGAAAGTCGCCCATATCCGCCGTAATCGTATGTATTCGCACAAGTTCGGCATTTATGAGAAAGAGCCGAAAACGAAGAAGTCACAGCGCGATGTTCCGCTCCCTGACGCGCTTATCGCAGACCTCAAACTTTATATGGATTGGTTCCGCCTTGCCGATAAAGAGTTCGACGAGCATCTCGAACAGTATTATCTGATCGTCAATGATTACCGCGAGCCGATACACCCGCACGGCATCGGACACTTCCTCACAAAGTTTGAAGATAAGCACGGGTTCCGTCACGTTACTTGCCACGGCTTGCGGCATACCTATTGCAGCCTGCTGTTGGCGCAGAATGTGCCGATACAGACGGTAAGCAAATATTTAGGACACAGCGATTCGACGGTCACGTTGAAGGTTTACAGTCACTTTATACCCGACACACAGGAGCGCGCGCTCAACGCTTTGGATAAGCTGATACCATAAAAAAGACCGGGAGATTTGCCATCTCTCGGTCTTTTTGGTGTTCCCGCCGGGAGTCGAACCCGAAATTGAGTCTTAGGAGGACCCTGTTATATCCATTTAACTACGGAAACATATTGAGTTTTACTGCACGGGATGAAAGTTATTGAACGGAAAATTTTATACCAAAATTTATACCAATTTCTGTTCGCCCTGTAAAAAACGGCTGAAATTAAGCGCTTTTGCCTAAAAATCGTGCGTTTTTAGCCGTTTTTGACGGATAGACCAAACCCTTAGGAGGGGGCTGTTATATCCATTTAACTACGGAAGCATATCTTGTTATCCCGCCTGGGAATACTTCGTCGCTGCGCTCCTCGTGCCACCGCAAGCGGTGGGGCGAACCCGAAATGATCTTTCCCGCCTCTATGCAGAAGCATATCTTGTTATTCTGCCTGGGAATACTTCGTCGCTGCGCTCCTCGTGCCACCGCAAGCGGTGGGGCGAACCCGAAATGATCTTTCCCGCCTCTATGCAGGAGCATATCTTGTTATCCCGCCGGGAATACTTCGTCGCTGCGCTCCTCGTGCCACCGCAAGCGGTGGGGCTTTCAAGCGAAGGCGGTCTCCTTAAATTCGGGAACCCTTGGAACGTTCTTTATTTTACAACGTTTCGCGCAAAAAGGCAACTGTTTTCGAGGGGGAAGTTTGAAAGTGCCCCCGCGCCGCCCCGATCGCGGTTTCTGTCGAAAAATATCATTCAAACACTTGACAATGAGGCGAGAATATGTATAATAAAATTAGATATGATTCAAATGGTTTGCAGTGAAAGCGCTGCAGCCGGAAGGGAGGGAATATGAAATACTGTCCGCATTGCGGAGCAGAACTTGTGGATGACGCCGTGGTGTGCGTCAAGTGCGGGCGCAGCGTTGCGCCGCCGGCGCCCGTCAGGCAGGAAGACGACACGATGAGCACGGTCGCCAAAGTCTTTCTCATTTTGGGATGTATCTCGCAGGGGTGGCTGCTCCTGCCGCTCGCGTGGTGCCTGCCCATCACGATCTCGATTTTCAACCGCCTGCGCGATAAGCGCCCCGTCGGCACGGGCCTCAAGGTGTGTGCGCTGCTGTTCGTCAACCTCATCGGCGGGATCTGCCTCTTGTGCATGCACGACGATCGCTGACATCGTCCTGCAGATAGAAAAATTTAAGGAGAGAATATTATGGCTTTCTGTACCAAATGCGGAAAAGAACTCGAGGGCGGCGCTTCCGTCTGCTCGAACTGCGGCGCTCCCGTGCCGTCTGCGGCCCCGTCTGCGCCTGCCGTGCAGCTCAAGACCAACCGCGGCCTCATTAAGTACATCCTCTTGTCCATCATCACCCTCGGCATCTACGGCCTTGTCGTCATGTCGTCGGTGAGTACGGACATCAACACCATCGCGAGCCGTTACGACGGCAAGAAAACCATGCACTTCTGCCTGCTCGTCTTTGTCGTGAGCTGGTTGACGCTGGGCATCGGCGTGCTCGTCTGGCATCACAGGATCTGTTCGAGGATCGGCAATGAGCTCGACCGCCGCGGCATCGGTTATTCCTTCGGCGCGGGCACCTTCTGGGGATGGGAGATCCTCGGCGCGCTCATCGCCGTGGGCCCGTTCATCTATCTGCACAAGCTGTTCAAGGCGATGAACCTCCTTTCCGAAGACTACAACACGAAAGGCTGAGAAAAAAGAGCAGGCAAACGCCTGCTTTTTTTGTGCCCGCATGGTCTCCCGCAGCATCGGCGGCGGGGAGAGGGAAGGGGCGCGAAAGAGGAAGTCTTATAACGGGGAGGGGGAGCATCCGCGCCCGTTCCGTGGGAAGGAATGCGTTATCCATAAGCCACGCTTATAATTCATATAACGAACGCGAAACGGCGATCGCGCGTTTGCGGGGGTAAAATCTTTGCGTTCGGCTGCGCGTTCTGCTATAATACTCTTCGAAAGATCGCTGCGGCTCATCCGCAGGCAAAGGAGTATTTCTTATGGATTATGTAGAGAGAGTGCTTGAAGAGCTCAAGCAGAAGAACCCCAACGAACCCGAGTTCCATCAGGCGGCGACCGAGATCTTGAACGGTCTTCGTCCCGTCGTCGAGCGCCATCCCGAGTACGAGAAGGCAGCGCTCCTCGAACGTTTCGTCGAGCCCGAGCGCGTCATCCTCTTCCGCGTTCCGTGGGTGGACGACAAGGGCGGCGTGCACGTCAACAAGGGCTACCGCGTGCAGTTCAACAGCGCCATCGGCCCCTACAAGGGCGGCCTGCGCTTCCATCCCTCCGTCAATTTGTCCATCATCAAGTTCTTAGGGCTCGAGCAGATCCTCAAGAACAGCCTCACGGGTCTTCCCATCGGCGGCGGCAAGGGCGGCAGCGACTTCGACCCCAAGGGCAAGAGCGATAACGAGATCATGCGCTTCTGCCAGAGCTTCATGACCGAGCTTTACCGCCACATCGGGCAGGATACCGACGTTCCCGCGGGCGACATCGGCGTGGGCGGCAGAGAGATCGGCTTCCTCTTCGGTCAGTATAAGCGCATCCGCGACGAGCACGTCGGTGTGCTCACGGGCAGAGGGCTTTCCTACGGCGGCAGCCTTGCGCGCACCGAGGCGACGGGCTACGGCCTCGTCTACATGACGGCAGAGGCGCTCAAGTGCCGCGGCGACAGCTTCGAGGGCAAGACGGTCGTCATCTCGGGCTCGGGCAACGTCGCCATCTACGCCTGCGAGAAGGCGCAGAGCCTGGGCGCAAAAGTCGTCGCGATGTACGACTCCAACGGCTATATCTACGACAAGGCGGGCATCAAGCTCGATGTCGTCAAGCAGATCAAGGAAGTCGAGCGCGCGCGCATCAAGGTGTATGCGGAGCGCGTCGAGGGCGCCGAGTACCACGAGGGCTGCAAGGGCATCTGGACCATCCCCTGCGACATCGCTCTTCCTTGCGCAACGCAGAACGAGATCGACGGCGAGTCCGCAAAGGCGCTCGTTGCAAACGGCGTGAAGTACGTCGGCGAGGGCGCGAACATGCCCACGACGCTCGAAGGCATCGAAGTCTTCCAGAAGGCGGGCGTGGTGTTCCTTCCCGCAAAGGCAGCGAACGCGGGCGGCGTCGCGACGAGCGCGCTCGAGATGGCGCAGTCGAGCGGCAGGCTGTTCTGGACGTTCGAAGAAGTGGACGCCAAGCTCAAGAACATCATGATCAACATCTACCACAACATGGACGACGCCGCCAGGGAATACGGCTGCGAAGGCAACTATGTTGCGGGCGCGAACATCGCGGGCTTCAAGAAGGTCGCCGAAGCGATGATGGCGCAGGGCATCGTCTGATCATAAAAACAAACCTTACCAAAGACGGCGTGCATGCGCCGTCTTTTTTCACATTCTTTTGACGATTCTTCAAGACTTTACGGTTGACAATCGTCACATAAGATGATAAAATAGTGCAGTATGACGATAGAAACGCGGCTTTGCCGCGATCACGGAGTGTTTTAATGGAACGTTATCAGGAAGAAGCGGTCCGGGCGATCTCGGACCTCGTCAGAACAGATTCCTCGCTCGCGAAGGGGACGCCCGAAATGCCCTTCGGCGAGGGCGCGGCCAAGTGCCTTGCAGATTTCCTCGCCCTTGCGGAGGGGATGGGCTTCAAGACGCATAATTTCGAAAATTATGTGGGCGAAGTCCTCTTCGGGGAAGGGGAGGAGTTTGCGGTGCTCTGCCATCTCGACGTCGTTCCCGCGGGCGACGGCTGGACGCACGATCCCTTCGGCGGCGAAGTTTCGGAAGGGAAGATCTGGGGCCGCGGCACGACGGACGACAAGGGCCCCGCAGTCTGCGCGCTCTATGCCTTGAAGGCGCTCAAAGACGAGGGCTTTGTCCCCAAGAAGCAGATCAAACTCATCGTCGGCTGCAACGAAGAGAGCGGCTGGCAGTGCATCGAACATTACAACAAGGTGTCGCACCTGCCCGAAACGGGCTTCTCGCCCGATGCCGATTTCCCCGTCATCTATGCGGAGAAGGGCATTTTGCAGCTGCGCCTTCACTTTGATTTCGACAGGGCGCCCTTCCTCTATTTCCAGGGCGGCACCGCGCCCAACATGGTGTGCGGCCGCTGCGAAGCGCTCCCTCGCAGCATCATGGCGTCGCGTGCGGAGACGTGGGGCCTTCAGACGCGCGGCAAGAAGCTCGTCTCCGTCGGCAAGAGCGCGCACGGCTCCACGCCCGAGCTCGGCGTCAACGCCATGCTGCCCCTGCTCGGCTACTTCGAAGAGCGCGATTCCGGCATCAAGCGCATCATCGACGTCTTGTTCCGCGATACCTGCGGGCTGACCGAGCTCCACGACGAGACGGGCCGCCTCACGATGTCGCCCAACATGGTCAAGTTCCGCAAGAGCCAGATGCAGATCGTCGTCGATATCCGCTATCCCGCGGGCATCCCGTATGAAGAGGTCATCGAAGCCGTCAACAGGATCGGCGTGCCTTACGAGACGCTGCACTTCCAGGCGCCGCTCTATCACGGCAAGGACAGCGCGCTCGTCAGGACGCTTTCCGAAGTGTTCGAAGAGTGCACGGGGCAGAAGGCGGAGCCTATCGCCATCGGCGGCGGCACCTACGCGCGCGCCCTCAAAAACGGCGTCGGCTTCGGGCCCGAATTCCCCGGCGACGAGCCCGTTGCGCATCAGCCCGACGAATACATCCTCGTCGAGCGCGTGGGAAAACTCATCGAGATCTACAAAAAGGCGCTCGAACGCCTCACGGCATAAATATCCGGGCCCTCCCTTCGCGGGAGGGCTTTTTTCAAACTTTTTGCAGGCGAAAGGTTGACGGAGAGGAAGGGATATGGTATAATAAAGACAAGAGCAAAAAGGAGGAGAAGATATGAAAAAGAAATGGACGGCGGCGGTGTTTGCCGCGCTCATGCTGGCAGTTTCCTTTACGGCAATGACGGCGTGCAAGGAGGAAGCGCCTCCCGCCGAGGTGCCCGAAGGCATCGGCGTCACCGTGGACGGCGTCTATGAATGCGATATCTTCGACGCATGGGATACGCGCGTGCTCATCGACAACGAGGACGGGCAGCGCGTCTATATCGGCTCGGGCTATATGAACGGCGAAGGGCTCGGGGCGACCATCAAGGTCACGAACTATTCCCGCGAGAGCGAAGTGGCTCCCTTCCCGGGCGTTGCCGAACGCAACAGCCTGAAATATGAGTGGAAGCCGCTCGGGATGTCGTACTACGAATGGCTGGAAGCGCTCGGAAAGGCTTCCGATCAGGCGGCGATCGACGCCCTCTGCGTTGAAGATTATGTCTCCCTCATCGCCTACCGCGACGGCAATCCCGTCGCATACTTCGTCTGGAAGTACGAGGCGCGCGCAGACGGCGCCAACTTCGGCCCTTCCTACGAGGCGTACAACGAAGAAGTGGTCCGCACGCCGATCGTCTCCAAGGAGTTCCCGCTCGTCGGCGGCAACTATCAGGAGATCGACGAGGAATGGCTCGAAAACCGCATCGAAACGTTCGTCGATATGCACCGCGAAGCGACCGAACAGCATCCCGCTTAAAATTTCACCGATGCAAAGCCCCCCGAAGGGGGCTTTTTGCTTTGCGGGCTTGACGCTCTTCCCGAAATGTGTTACAATAAGGGGAAGGAGGAAGGTATGCACGAAGGGCACCGAAAACGTATGCTGGAGCGGCTCGAAAAGGCAGAAGGCTCTTTGGCAGAGCACGAGCTTTTGGAGATCCTGCTCTTCAACGCCATCCCGCGCAAGAACACCAACGAGCTTGCGCACGATCTTCTTTCTGCATTCGGGAGCCTTCCCGCCGTCTTCCGTGCCGATATGACGGCGCTCAAAGCGGTGCCGGGCGTGGGGGAGTCGACGGCGGCGTACCTTCGCATCATCGGCGGCATCCTGACGCGTGCCGACAGCAGGGCGCCCGCGCTCCCCGATGCGTTCAGCTTTGCCGCCTTCCGTCCCTATCTTTTAGAACGCTTCCGCGGCGCGGCGGAAGAGTACGTCGAATTGTACTCGCTCGACCGGCACGACAGCGTCAAAGGCGTCCGCCGTTTCACGTCGGAGCGGACGTACGCCGCGAGCGTCGATCCCAAAGAGATCGCCCGCTTCCTCGTGGACGCAAAACCCTTTGCGATGGTGGCGGTGCACAACCACGTCGAAGGCACGCCCACGCCCTCGGCGGAAGACGACGATTTCACCGCCAAGCTCGAGATCATGTGTTCCATGCACAACGTCGCCCTGCGCGATCATATCATCTGCAGCCCCGAAGGGGCGTACAGCTACTTCCTTTCGGGCAAACTCAACGAGCTTTCCGCCCGCTACAGCATCGCAAGCGTTTTGGGGAGGGAACGGCCGTGAACCTCAAAGAACGTTTCGAACGCACCCCGCTGCCCTTCGAGCGCATGGCGGCGATCGGCAAGGTGCTCATCTTCCTCGCGCTCGTGCTTGCCGAGATCATCCTTTCGGTCGACTGCCGCGATGCACGGGTAGAGGGCATCCCCGTGCTCCTCGTCATCCTGCCCGTTTCGGCGGCGCTCGCGGCTGAAAACGCCGTCAAGCTGTTTGCGCTGCGCTCCTTCAAGCGCCGCATCGTGTGCTATGTCATCGATATCCTCCTGCTTCTCGTGCTCACCTACTTTTCGGGCGGCAGGCTCATCTCGACGCTCTTCGTCATCATCCTTTCGGAGTTCTATCTGAGCCAGGAAAAGCTCGCGGGCAACATCGCGATGGGCGTGTGCAGCGCCGTCCTGTATCTTGCGATGCTTGCCGTTTCGCAGATCCTGCGCGATGAGGCCGTCGCGCTCGATATGCTCATCTCCAACGCCTTCGAAGATCTCATCATCTTCGTGCTGCACTTCCTCATCATGAACTTCCTGCTCCTCATCTACCGCAAGAACGAGGAGATCGCAAAGCGCGTCAAGGAGCTCGACGAGAGCAACCAGAAGCTCGAAGAGAGCAACCAAAAACTTGCCGAGGCGATGGAAAAACTCAAGGAAGTGACGGCGCTCGAGGAGCGTCAGCGCATCGCCAAAGATATCCACGATACGGCGGGGCATTCCATCACGACGGTCATCATGCAGACGGAGGCGGCAAAACTCGCCCTCGAGCGCGATCCCGCGGGCGCGAAGCGTTCCATTGTCGCGGCGAACCTGCAGGCAAAGCACGCGCTCGAAGAACTCAGAGAAAGCGTGCATCTGCTTTCGGGCAGCCGCACGCAGATGACGCTCAAAGACATGCTGCTCGATATCATCCACGAATCGACGGACGGCACGGGCATCGCGGTGCGCTGCGATATCGACGACGTGGCCCTGTGCGACGCGAAGTGCCGTTTCCTTTGCAACACGCTCAAGGAGGGCATCTCCAACGGGCTGCGCCACGGCGGCGCGACGGCATTCTATTTCGAACTCAAAAAGGGGGAGAAGGACGTTTCCTTCCTCCTCTCCGACAACGGTTCGGGGCTGGAGCTCTCGTCGCTCAAAGAAGGCTTCGGGCTCAAAGGCATGCACAGCAGGGCGGCGAGCCTCGGCGGCAGCGTTTGGTTCGAAACGGAACAAGACGAAGGGTTTGAAATTCATTTGCGCCTTCCGCTCGACGGCGGGCGCTGAGGAGGAAGTATGATCAAAGTCCTGATCGCAGACGACCAGGCGATCCTGGCAGACGGGATCAGAAGCGTGCTCTCGTCCGACAGAGAGATCGAAGTCGCGGGCATCGCCGTCAACGGCGAAGAAGCCGTGCGGCTCACGGAAGAACTGATGCCCGACGTGGTGCTCATGGATATCCGCATGCCCGTCATGAACGGCGTCATCGCGACGCAGCAGATCAAGCGCAGATTCCCCGCGGTCAAGGTGCTCGTTTTAACGACGTTCGACGACAGCGACTATATCCTGGGCGCCATCAACAACGGCGCGAGCGGCTATCTTCTCAAAGATACGTCCGCTTCGGCGCTCATCGATTCCATCAAGAACGCCTATGCGGGGGATACCATCCTGCCCGCCAAGATCGCCCGCCACATCGCCGACGCCGCGCGCATGGTGGGGAGCGACCGCGAACTCAAATTAAAGCGCGCCTTCTCCTTTTCCGACCGCGAGACGGAGATCGCCCTCATGCTCCTCGACGGCTTCACCAACAAGCAGATCGCAGCCGCCCTCAAGCTTTCGGACGGCACGGCGCGCAACTACATTTCGTCCATCTACGAAAAGACGGGCGCGGACGGCAGGGCGAGCGCCGTCACCGCCCTCCGCGACGCCGCAAAGAAGTGACTGATTTTCGCATGATATCGCCCCGTTTCCCGCAAGGACGGGGCTTTTTCACGCAAAATGCACGCGCGCAGGATTGACGAAGCTTCGGAAAGGCGATATAATAGGGGAAGAAAACTGACCCAAAGAGAGGAAACGATATGGAACGACAGTATGAGGAGGGCTTGACGGCGGGCGAACTCGGCCGCATGATCGTAAAGCGCCTCTGGATCGTCATTTTGGCGGCGATCGCCGTTGCGGCTCTTTTGACGGCGGCGTTTGCCTTTGTCATCAACCCGCTCGGCAGAGATTACTCGATGGAGTTCTATCTCACTTACCCGGGGAGCGACACGCTGAAATACCCCGACGGCTCGTCCTTTTCCTACCGCGAGCTCATTTCCCCCGAAGCGCTCGCTTCCGTCAAGGCGTCCGATGAGCGTTTCGGCTCCATCGACACCGTTGCGATGGTGGAAAAGGACGACATCTCCATCACCGCGGAGTATGCGGCGGTCGGCGGGGAATATATGCTGACGGGCAACTATACCATCGCCGTCGCAGGCAAATACTTCTCCTCGCGCGATACCGCGCAGGCGTTCATCCGCGGCATCGCCCGTCAGGCGGTGGAAAACGTCATGGAAAAGGCTTCCGCCATCGACTATTCCATCGACGAAGGCGTCTTTTCGGAGGCGTCCTTCGAAGACAAGCTCTCCCTTCTCGAAGGAGAGCGCGAGAGCATCCTCACAGCATACGACGAATGGATCGAAGAGTACCGCGCGAGCTACTCGGTGGGGGGCAAGTCGCTCTCTGACTACCGCGCAGAGGCAGCCGTCTCCTGCGGGGCGGGCGAACTGTGCTCCCTGCGCGAAGAGCTCGAATCGTGCGGGTACGTCTCCCTCGAGGAGATGGACGTGCGCCTCGAAGAGCTCGAACGCGAATACAAGCTCAACGAAGAGAAGATCGCGGCGCTCCGCGAAACGCTCGATTCCCTTCCCGAAGGCAGCGGCACGGGCATTTCGGCAGACGGCTCCGTCGCGCAGATGATCGCCGAGCTCGTCGTGCGCAACGTGCAGATCAAGAACGAGATGAGCGCCCTCAACGAGACCGACATCACCGCCTTCGAAGGCAAGGTGCAGAAGATGTATGCTTCCATGCAGACGGCGGCGGAGAACTTGAAGAGCGTCACCGTCGCCCTCTACGAGCGGGAAGCGACCGTCCATTTTGCGACCTACCGCGCCGTCATTTCGGGCGGCATCAGCCTTGCCGTCGTCGCGGCGGCGGGCTTCATCCTCGGCTTCCTCATCGCTTCCGTCGTCGTCTGCCGCGTCGAATACGGCAGGCAGAAGAAGCGCGAAGAAAAAGAAGCGGGCGACCGGCTGCCGCCCGCCCCTTGGGAGAAGCCTTCTCAGGACGCGTAAAGAATATGCCAGACCGCTTCTTTGCCTATCTCCTTCTCTGTGCGGACGGGAGCTATTACGCGGGCTATACCACCGACCTTACGCGCCGCGTCGCCGTCCACAATGCGGGGAAGGGCGCAAAGTACACGAAGAGCCGCCTTCCCGTCACCCTCGTCTACTTCGAGGAGTTTGACAGCGAGCACGCCGCAAAAAGCCGCGAATGGCACCTGAAGCGGCTTTCGCATCGGGAAAAAGAGGCGCTCGCGGGAAAGACCGCAACGGAGTCATCATGTTAAAACACCACGAAGAGAGCATCAGAAACCTCGTTTCCTACTATAAGGACGGGGAGGGCGTCATCGCCGTCATCCTGGACGGCTCCATCGTGCACGGCAACGCGCGGCCCGATTCCGACATCGACGCCGTCATCGTCGTCACGGAGGAAGAATACGAAACGCGTAAGAGGGAAAACCGCCTTGCCGAAGTCGTCACGGGGCACTGCACCTATGAGGGCGGCTATTTCGACGTCAAGTTCAAGAGCAAAAAAGTGCTGGAACTTGCGGCGGAGCGCACGAGCGAACCCACCCGCAACGCCTACCTGGGCGCCGTCACCGTCTACACGAAGGACGAGGGCATTCCGGGCATTATCGAACGCATCTCCGCCTATCCCGAAGGGGAAGTCGCCGCCAAAGTGCGCTGCTTTAACAGCAATTTGCAGCTCAACCGCGGCTATTTCCTCGCCTGCGTCAAGGAAGACAACGCCTACATGCGCGCCCATCTCGCTCAGGAGATCGTCTACTCCGTCTACCGCCTCATCCTCCTCGAAAACCGCGTGCTCTTTCCCTGCAACCGCCGTCTCGAAGACACCGTGCGCGCTTGCCCTCATCGCCCCGCAGACATTTTAGAGCTGGGCGCCGCCTTCCTGAAGGACATTTCTACAGAGAAGTGCGAAGCGTTCGTCACCGCCTTTTGGGCGCAGAGCGCGCTCCCTCTCTCCGATGACGTGAGCGAAAACTGCTCGGCTTACGTTCATTTTTACGAAGATTGGTGGATGGAAGAACGTCCGCCCTTCCCCAACGAATGGTGAGGTTTGCCGCCCTCCGCTTCACGGAGGATGAAAACATCCGGGACCGCGTCTATTGGTACCGCTGCGCCTTCGAAACAAAGGCAGGGGAGCGGGTGCTCGCGCCCGTCGGCTCGCACGATCGGTTGCAGTGCGCCCGCGTGGAGCGCGTCCTTTTCGCAGAAGAAGGGGATGCGCCCTACGATATGGCGCTTTTGAAAGACGTTGCCGCGCCTTTGGGCGCCCGTTCCTTTTTGTGGGAGGGCAGGACTTGCTTTGAGCTCGGCGGCGTGCGCTACGATCAGAAGCGGTTCACCCGCTTTCACGTCTTTGCCTGCCTCTTCGGTGAGCCGCCCGCCTCCGTGCCCGCAGGGTACGCCCTCGTCCCCGTCTCGGGCGGGGAGGACTTTTTTGAACGGGAGGAGACGTTCGAACTCTTCGCCCGCCTTGCCGCTCTTCGCGAAGGCGCGCTTCTGTGCGGCGAAGAGGGGACGCTCAAATTGCTCGCCTCTGCGCTTTTGGAACTTGCGGGGGCGCAGGGCAAAGTGCGCGTTTCTCCCCTCGGCGCAGAGGGGTACCTTACCGATCTCGGCTATCCCAAAGAGGTGTTGGAGCGTTTGAAGACCAGGCTCCGCTGATTAAATATGCTGTTTTCCAGATCCAAAAAGAAGATCCTCATGATCGCCACGGGCGGCACCATCGCCTCCAAACCCACGGGCAGCGGGCTCGCGCCCGCGCTCACTTCGGAAGAGCTGTTGGAGTGCGTGCCCGAGATCGCAGAATTTTGCTCCGTCGAGACGGTGCAGCCCTTCAATCTCGACAGTACGGACGTCTACTTCCCGCACTGGCTGAAGATCGCCGCGATCGTCGAAGAAAACTACCGCGCCTTCGACGGGTTCGTCGTCACACACGGCACCGATACGATGGCGTACACCGCGGCGGCGCTCTCCTACCTCATCGAAGGGAGCAGAAAGCCCGTTGTTCTGACGGGCTCGCAGAAGTCCGCATATCTTCGCGATACCGACGCCCGCCGCAATCTTGTCGACGCCTTCCGCTTCTGCGCGGACGACGGGGCGTACGGCGTCCGCATCGTCTTCGACGGCAACGTCATCCTGGGCACCCGCGCGAGAAAGACGAGGACGCGCAGCTACAATGCCTTTACGAGCGTCGATTTCCCTTCCGTCGCCGTCATGCGAGACGGGGAGCCCTTCTATTACCTGCGCGGAGAAAAGCCGCGCGGCATGCCCGTCTTCCTGCACGCGCTCAACGAGCGCATCTTCGTGCTCAAAATGACGCCCGGGCTCGATCCCGCCATTTTTTCCTACCTCGAAGACAGGTGCGACGGGCTCATTTTAGAGACGTTCGGTTCGGGTGGTCTCCCCAACTATAAGGAAGACGCCTACTTCGAAGCCGTCAGACGCTTTGCAGCGGCGGGCAGACTCGTCGTCATCGCGACGCAGGTGGAACGGGAGGGGAGCGCGCTCGCTTCTTATGCGGTGGGGCGGCGGCTTTTGGGCTGCGAGAACGTCATCGAAGCGCGCTGCATGACGCTCGAAGCTGCGTATGCCAAGCTCTCGGCGGCGCTCGCGGGCGGAAGAGGGGGCAAGGCGGCGGAACAGTTCTTCCGCACCCCCGTCGAATACGATATCTTCTGAAAAAGCAGATAGTACGCGCGCCCCGCGCCGCTTTGAAAGCCAAGCGGCGCGGGGCGCCCCC
>ERZ506847.59-NODE-59-length-18449-cov-4.40546_pt1 | contig 18449 bp, 18 predicted proteins | sample MGYA00512909_ERZ506847 | MGnify/ENA metagenome assembly ERZ506847 | reverse complement strand
GGTGAAAGGTACGGACAGTCCGTCTCAATCAAAATATGCTCCAGTGGAATGGTCTGCACTACTTCTTTTAGCACTCTTCCAGTCTTAAAAGTGACAACGCCTCCTACCCCGATGTAGTATCCCAGCTTTACATATTCTTTTGCCATCTGGGCTGATCCGGAATAACAGTGGATCACGCCTCCTGTCGTGCCAGCGTGTTTCTTTTTTATAATGTCAAATGTGTCCTGTGCAGCATCTCTGCTGTGAATGATGACCGGCAGATCCACTTCTTTTGCCAGTTCAAGCTGTCTCTCAAACCATTTTTTCTGTACTTCTCTTGGAAATGTATTCCAGTGGTAATCCAGTCCGATCTCACCCACAGCAACAATTTTTTCATGACTGCAGAGACTCTTCATCCACTGCAGTTTTTCCTCATCTATATCATCCAGCTCATCCGGATGAACGCCAAGCGCTCCATATATAAATGAATACTTTTCTGTCAGACGGATTGTGTCCATCAAATGCTCAATCCGAGTGCCTGCATTTACAATACAGGCGACTCCATTTTCTTTCATTGAGCTGAGCAGTTCCTCTCTGTCCTCATCAAAGGCAGGGTCATCATAATGTGCATGACTGTCAAATATCATTTTAGCCTCCACAAAATCAGATTAACAGATTTCAGCGCCCGCTGGCATTTTCTTTTCCGGTACCATGAGTGCCAGTTCTCCATTTTCATCTTCTGCACACAGAATCATACCTTCAGACAGGACGCCTGCCAGTTTTGCCGGTTTTAAGTTCACTAAAACCATAACTTTCTTTCCTACCATCTCTTCCGGGCTGTAGTGCGCCTTGATTCCGGATACAATCTGTTTTACCTGACTTCCGATTTTAACCTGAGAGCAGAGCAGTTTTTTTGATTTTTTTACTGCCTCACATGCAATAATTTCACCGACCTGGAACTGCATTTTTCCAAATTCCTCAAATGTAATCTCTGGTTTTGCCTCAATGTCAATCACTGGCTCTGCGCACTCTTCTTTCGCCGGATGAAGTTCTGCCACTTTTTCCATTACTTCTTTGATGTCAAGACGTGCAAATAAGATTTCCGGTTTCTCCGTCACTTTTGTTCCTGATTCATACAATCCAAATACACCAGCTTCCTCCAGCGTACGCTCTTTTGCATTCAGCTGTCCCAGAATCTTTTCTGCTGTCTCAGGCATAAAGGATTTTAACAAGGATGCTCCGACTGCAATACTGTCTACCAAATTATATAACACGGTTGCAAGGCGGTCTTTTTTGGCTTCCTCTTTTGCAAGCGCCCACGGCATCGTCTCATCAATATATTTATTGCATCGTTTAAATAATGCAAATATTTCCGTGATTGCATCTGCAACTCTTAATTCTTCCATCTTTGCAGTCACTTTCTGAACCGTTCCTGTTACAACAGCCTTTAAGTCTGCGTCAACTTCTTCCTCTACACCCTTATTTTCCACAACTCCTCCAAAATATTTATTGGACATGGAGATTGTACGATTTACCAAGTTTCCAAGTGTGTTGGCAAGATCAGAATTCATTCTCTCTACCATCAGTTCCCATGTGATCACTCCGTCGTTATCAAACGGCATCTCATGCAGTACAAAATAGCGCACAGCGTCCACGCCGAAGAAATCTACAAGTTCATCTGCATACAGCACATTTCCTTTTGATTTGCTCATTTTTCCATCGCCCTGCAGAAGCCATGGATGTCCAAATACCTTTTTCGGCAGCGGCAGTCCAAGCGCCATCAGGAAAATCGGCCAGTAAATAGTATGGAAACGAATAATATCCTTTCCGATCAGATGCAGGTCTGCCGGCCAGTTTTTCGCAAACAGTTCAGAGGATTCTCCATCACAGTCATATCCGATTCCTGTGATATAGTTTGTCAGTGCGTCCAGCCACACATAGGTCACATGTTTTGGGTCAAAACTTACAGGGATTCCCCATGTGAAAGACGTTCTGGAGACACAGAGGTCCTGAAGTCCCGGCAGGAGGAAGTTATTCATCATCTCATTTTTTCTGGATACAGGCTGAATAAAGTCAGGGTGTGTGTTGATATGCTCAATCAGACGATCCGCATATTTGCTCATTTTAAAGAAATAAGCCTCTTCCTTTGCCGGCTGTACTTCTCTGCCGCAGTCCGGACATTTTCCGTCTACAAGCTGTGACTCTGTGAAAAAAGATTCACATGGCGTGCAGTACATTCCCTCATAATATCCTTTGTAAATATCTCCCTGGTCATACAGTTTTTTGAAAATTTTCTGTACCTGTGCTTCGTGGTCAGCATCCGTCGTTCTGATAAATTTATCGTAGGAAGTATTCATCAGATCCCAGATTCTTTTGATCTCTCCAGCTGTCTGATCGACAAATTCCTTTGGTGTGATTCCTGCTTCCTCGGCTTTCAGTTCGATTTTCTGTCCATGCTCATCCGTACCTGTCTGAAAAAATACATCATAGCCCTGCTGTCTCTTAAAACGCGCAATGCTGTCAGCCAAAATCACTTCATATGTATTTCCGATATGCGGTTTTCCTGATGTATATGCAATCGCTGTTGTCATATAAAATTTTTTCTTATCCATATTGATCATCCTTTCAAAAAAATTGATATCATTCTCTTTCACCGCAGAGAGATCTTCACAAAATCTTTTTTTATTTTCAAGAAATAAAAAACCCGTCTTCTATTAGTTTAGAAGACGAGTACAATCCCGCGTTACCACTCCTATTTATCTGATCCTCACAGATCAGATCTCGCTAAGTGCTGATACACTTTTCCGCTATAACAGGCGGAACCTGTTGCAGCCTTGCAGAAAAATTAAAAAATATTTTTTTCTGTTCGGTACACCACTCAGAAGCCATTTTCCATTGTCCTTTTCATATCCTTCTCAGCTGCCGGATTTCTCTGTAATGCATACGGTCCAATGTACTCTCTTCGTCTCTGCGTTTTCTCTTTCTTAGGCTATCATATCATGATTCCGGTGTCAAGGCGATTCCTTTGTTTCTGCGTGAATTTTTCTGCTACTTCTGGTATCTGTGAAAAAATGCCGTCAGATTTCTGAGCGCCCTGCCGAGCACCTCCATCTCATCCTCTGGAATATCATGAATCACTGCCTCAATCATATCATGATGAAATTTCTGATGATGGTCGAATGCTCTTCTGCCTTTCTCTGTGAGCGATACTAAAACAACTCTTCTGTCCTTTTCACTGCGCACACGCTGGACATATCCCTTTTTTACCAAGTTATTGACAGCGATCGTCAGCGTTCCCACAGTGACAGAAAGAGCCTTTGCAATCGCAGACATATTTTTCGCATCTGTCTTTCCGACAGCTTCCATAATGTGCATATCATTGTTGGTGATATCTTTAAATTCCGATGTGATCACGGCTTTTTCTTCGATATCTAAAATATCTTTAAAAAGTTCTACTAAAAGATGATTCCATGCTTCATAGTTATCCACAAAATCCCTCTCTTTCTGTACATTCCTTTTCTCTGGCTGTTTATGTTTCACTTTGATTTTATTATACACTACTTGCTTATGGGAGACAAGGCAGAAGTTTTTTGTTCAATTTATTATCTATACCGCAAAATTTGGCATAAAAAAGTGCAAGTAAAGAGAACGCAATACAAAAATTTTTCCATTATATTTCCACAAAAAATGATAAAATATTTTTATCATCATTATCCATAAAAGTAAATTCACTCATGGACTATATCCTGTTTCTGCTTCTGACTATATTTCGACTATTTTAAAAGGGGGATTTTTATGTATCAGCTTCATATAGATTCATCATTTGCGCTATCCGATCATGTCCAAAAAGCAATTTGTTTTATTCATCATCATTATATGGAAGATCTTTCTATTCAATATGTCGCATCACAAATTTATCTGCATCCTACTTACCTGGGATATCTGTTTAAAAAAGAAACCGGAATCTTTTTTACCGATTATATTGCCATATGTCGTATAGAAGTATCCAAACATCTTTTAATAGACTATAATTATACGGTTGCCAGCGCAGCCTCTGCCGTTGGTTATCGGGATGTCAAATACTTCCGAAAAGTATTTCAAAAAAAGACAGGGCTAAGCCCTGTCTCTTTCCAGAAACAAAATCGTGAAAAAATTGCTCTCGTCTCATAAACAACATTTGCATCTTCCCTGCTTCCATCAGGCGGCAGGGATTTTTTATTCTGCAAAATAATCCTGAATACCATAATCATTGATCACATAGTCGATCATCAGATTGTCTCTGTCTTCTTTCTTTGTTCCGCTGTAGAAATCATAACGCAGTTTAAACTCATCGCCCCACTCCATGAAGCATGGATTTTCCATGGTGAGCGCTGGCCATACCGGCAGTGTTCCTCCATTCGGATTTCCTGTCGCACAGAAGTTTGCCCAATAGCTTGAGCACATATCACCGATCTGATAATCAAGTTCTGTCCAGTCTCGCTGCTCTGGAACATCTCTCATAGAATCAAATACATACCATAAATCAGAGCTGTGCCATGACCAGCGAATCTCGGATTCTCTTCCCGGTGTCCAGTGGCTGAAATAGTAGAAATACAGATCACTGTCAGGATTTAATTCGCTCAGTACAAGTCCGCTCAGACGGCTCGTTGTAGATTTCAGTTCACTTGCCAGACGCAGACTTTCCATCGTAGCCGCAACGTCATCTGTTGTCTTGAAAAGTTCCTCAAAATTATACTGATCATACAGATCGCCGTATTTTTCTTTTGCAGCTTCAAAAATCTCATCCTGTGTCTTAATCGTAAAGGAACCATTGCTCTCACCAGAGTTTGATCCAAACAGCAGATCCACGCCGTTTAAACTTCCCTCTTTCATAAAGTATTCGTTTGGATTTTCTGTCAGAACGTATCCATCGAGACAGAGTCCAAATCCTTTGCCGTAAATTTCACTCTTCTCTGTATCTTCATTCATGAATGCGCTTGTAGGAAGATCTCTCAGTTCTTCCAGAGTCATATCTCCATATCCTTTTTCATCAAGCCATGCTTCACATTTTTCTACTGTCGTTTCATAAGGAGTTCTTGTTCCAAATGGTGTAAAGGAAGAACTCATAATTGCTCCGGAGAATAATCCTTTTGCCAGAGGAGATGTCAGCAGCGCACTGACCATACCAGCTCCTGCACTCTGTCCTGCGATTGTAACACGCTCCGGATCTCCACCGAAGTTTTTAATGTTTTCCTGAATCCATTCCAGCCCCTTAATCGCATCCATCAAGCCATAGTTTCCGGATGTTCCTGTCTCGGAATCCTCTGAAAGTGCTGTCGTTGCCATATATCCAAATAGTCCCAGACGGTACTCTAATTCTACCACAATCACGCCTCGTCTTGCCAGCTCTTCTGCGTTGCATTCTACCTCATAGCTGTAGCCGTGCATATTTGCTCCGCCGTGCAGCCATAGAAGCACTGGAAGATTATCGTCAGCGCTCTGTGCCGGACTTGTAATATTAATATAAAGACAATCCTCACTCATATTTGGATATTCATCAAGATACTCATAGTAAAACTCTTCGCCCCACCAGTCTGTAGTGGAAAGGATCTGCATTGCCATTGCCTGATATTCTGTACAATCCAAAATACCTTCCCATTCTTCATGATCTTCCGGAGGCGCCCAGCGCAAATCTCCAACAGGCGGTGCTGCATACGGAACACCTCTGTACTCTACCAGATCATCTGCAATCTGAAGCCCCCTGATCGCTCCTTTATCTGTTTCCACTACTGTCATGTCCACATCTTCTGCTGCAAAAACTGCTGCCATTGGAGCATTCATCGTTCCAAGCGCCATCGTTGCCGCCAGAACAGCCGCCATTGTTTTATACCTTCTCTTCATATGTTGCCCTCCTTGTTTTCTGCTTTTCACGATTTTTATTTCCTTTTTTCTGTATGTTATTTTTTATCCAGGAAAATTCTCACTTTATTTTTAACTACTATCACTGGAAATCCCCCATTTTTTATTTCCAGCTCCTATCGTTTGCCCTGTTTTTTCAAATAATCATACAATATGGCTATATTTTAACAAAAAATTTAATATTAATCAATAAATCGGTGGAAACTTCTTGTATTTTTCCCCTTTTTTCTTTGTATTCTTCTATAGTGTTTTTATATTCTTCTTTGTTTGACAATTGCTTCTTTCTCTGTTAAAGTTATAATAAAAAACAGGAGGTATTCTTATGAGTCATCAACAGCATACTTCCCATAAAAATGGCAGTTTCAGCACTTCTTTCGGCTTTGTCCTGGCGTGTGTCGGTTCTGCTGTCGGACTGGGAAATATCTGGATGTTTCCATATCGTTTGGGGCAATATGGAGGCGCTGCATTTTTAATCCCTTATTTATTTTTCATCTGCCTGTTCGGGCTGACCGGTCTGTCGGCTGAATTTGGTATCGGGCGAATGGCCCGCACAGGAACACTCGGTTCTTATGAACTGTGTTGGAAAAGCCGTAAAAAAGAAAAAGTCGGAAAGGTAATGGGATGGATTCCACTTCTGGGCTCTCTCGGTATTGCGGTCGGATATTCCATCATCATCGGATGGGTTGTCCGTTCTTTATTTGGCAGTATTACAAACGATATCTTTACACAATCTTCCGGTGAATTTTTTTCACAGGCAACGGGTGATTTTGGAAGCGTTCCTTGGCACGTTCTTGTCATTGTAATTACAATTGTCATTCTTCTGACTGGATCAGTCAAGCAAATCGAAAAAGCAAACAAAATCATGATGCCTGTTTTCTTTTTGCTTTTTGCTATTTTAGCTGTCCGCGTTGCAATGCTTCCAGGCGCTTCCGCCGGATATGAATTTTTATTTATCCCTGACTGGAAAGCCCTGACAAAAATAGATACCTGGGTTATGGCGATGGGACAGGCATTCTTCTCTCTGTCTATCACAGGTTCCGGTATGATTGTGTATGGATCTTATCTCAATAAAAAAGAAGATATCACAAAAGCATCCATGCGCACTGCATTTTTCGACACTGTTGCCGCACTTCTGGCAGCGCTCGCAATCATGCCTGCTGTATTTGCATTCCAGATTGAGCCAAATGCCGGTCCATCTCTGATGTTCCTGACAATTCCAGAGATCTTCCGCCAGATGCCGGCAGGCAGATTATTCTCGGTGATCTTCTTCTTATCTGTTACTTTTGCCGGAATCACTTCACTCATTAATATGTTTGAAGCAGTCATTGAGAGCTGGCAGCACAAGTTCAAGCTGAATAGAAAACTTGCTGTAATCTTATGCGGTGCAATCTGTCTCGGCGTGGGACTGTTCCTGGAGGCAGAGCCAAAAGTCGGAACATGGATGGACTTTATCACAATCCTCGTCGTTCCTTTCGGCGCGCTCTTCGGAGCAATATCCATCTATTATATACTTGGATATAAAAAAATTGAATCAGAACTGAATCTGGGAAGGAAAAAACCTCTTCCAACATGGTTTAAAGTTGTGGCAAAATATATCTATGTGCCTCTGACAATTATTGTATTTATTTTAGGTATTATTTATAAAGGCATCGGATAAATCCACTATATAATCTGGACTTACGATTTTAAATTTCATACTATAAAACAGAATAAAATATTTGTAACCATTTTATCTGTTTAAAAAAATCTGCCGGCAGGCGATCCCATTTTTTAGATCGCCTGCCGGCAGTTATATGAGTAAATTTTTATGATAAAAATTTACGCTCTTCTATATTCTGTTTTTCTTCTTTATTTTGTTTTGTAAAAGTCTATTTTACAACTTCCTGAAAAGAAGCTTTTTTCTCCAGCGCCTGTGAAAGTTCAGCCATTCTTGACAGATCTCCGATTAAAATCACACCGCAAAGACGGTTATTAAAGAAATACAGTTTCTCATACTGTTTCTTGCTTGGGTCCTTCATCTCTACTGTCTTATAGCTGACACCAGCACGTTTTCCATTGTCTCCGCTTGCAAATAATGCTGTATTCATTCCATGGAATGTCAGGGCAGCCGGTACCTGCTCATATTCTGCACTGTCACCTGCTGCATTTGCTCCCGCCGTCTTACCCTGTTCCAGAGCTTGTGGCCAGATTGCATAATTCATTCCCTGATACTGCGCACAGTCTCCGCACGCATAGATATCTTTCACACTGGTCTCCATTCTGCTGTTTACTACAACAGCGCGATCAACTTCCAGTCCTGCTTCTTTTGCGATAGCTGTATTCGCGCGTACGCCTGCCGATACAATGACAAGTTCTGCCGGAATTACTTCTCCGTCTTTCAGTTTCACTCCTGTCACATGATCGCCGCCTTCAATCGAAACAATCTGCGCACCTGTATGAATCTGAATATCATTCGCCTCACTGATCATTTTGAGCATATCACTTGCCGCATCGTCTAACTGGCGTCCCATCAGCTGGATTCCTGCCTCCAAAACAGTGACTCTGCACTGTGCCTTTTTCATTTCCCATGCAGCTTCCAGTCCCAGAACACCGCCTCCGATTACAACAACATTTTTTACATTTGGCAGTAATTCTTCAATTTTCTGAATATCAGACAGTCTTCGGATTGCAATAACCTCCGGCTTATCTTTTCCTTCAATCGGAGGAATAAAACATTCAGATCCGGCAGCATAAATCAATTTTGTATATTTTATTCCGCTTCCATCTGCGAATTTTACTTCTTTTTCTTTTGTATCAATGGCAACAGCTTCTCTGTTCAAAATCTGATAAATCTGATTCTGCTCATACCAGGAAGCATCCTCCACTGCAATCTGTTCAGCGCTCAGTCCTGCCACCATAGATTTTGTCAGCATCGGACGATTATAGGTGGAATATGGTTCGTTGGAAATCATAACGACAGAGCCTGTCTTATCACGCTCTCTGATCGCCTTCGCCGCCTGCAGACCAGCTGCTCCATTTCCAAGGATTACATAGAAATCTTCTGTATCTCTGCGATATTCTACCTCTTCCTGTTCTACAGGAACAAAATTTTCTTTTCCTACGCCGCATACAGGACAGATTTCAAGAGAAGCATCAAAAATTTCTCCGCATACGAGACATTTTACAAGTTTCTTTCTTCCAGATCCTGATTTTTTAGGATTCTCTTTATCCTGAAGCAGGCATCCGAAATTATATCCATAGTTGTACGCGTCAATCAGATTGTTTTCACCCGGTTTAAACCGAACCCGAAAGCTCTCTGTCGTTTTCATTTTCAGCTGTTTCAGACGTTCCATGATATGCGGAACTCCTTCTCCGCTCCATCCATAGCTTCCGAACGCACTGGCAAGTTTTCCTCCATGTGTTCCTGCAAATATAGATGTTGTCAGATCCCAGATTGGCTTCAAAGCCTCACCTACAATTGTAGGCGTTCCAAATAAAATTCCGTCTGCAAATCCCAGCTCTTCCAAAACTTTCGCCTGATCAGCTGTCACCATATCATAAGTGCGCACATCAATGTCTCCGCTGTCCTTAATTCCTTCTGAAATTTTCTCGGCCAGCTGCGCTGTATATCCATATGCGCTGACATACGGGATCACCACTGTTTTCTTTTTATTTGGATTGATCACCGTACACCACTGCTCATACGTATTTAAAATAAAATCTATCTTGCTGTCTATAACAGGGCCGTGTCCCGTACAGATCATGGAAATGTCGAGTTCTCTGACTCTGCCCAGCGCTTTTTGCATATAAGATTTAAAAGGTCCAATGATGCAGTCAAAATAATATTTTGTCGCTCTCATGTATCCTTCCCAATCTGTCACCTTGCTGAGCAAAACATCGTGAAATCCGTAATGAGATCCGAAAGAATCGCATGTCACAAGAATTTGTTCCTCTTCCACATAGGTATACATTGTATCAGGCCAGTGAAGGTTTGGAACAGATAAGAAGCGAAGCGTCTTATCTCCGATTTTCATTCTCTGATTATCTTTTACAGTGATTGCACAGAAATCACGATTTACGATTTCCTTTAAAAATCCAACTGCGCATCCTGTTGCAATAATCTTCAACTGAGGATTCAAATCCAGCAGTCTCTCCACGCTGCCTGCATGATCCGGTTCTGTATGATTTACAACAAGATAGTCTATTTTGTTGATATCTACAATTTCTTTTAATTTTTCAATATAATCATCGAAAAATTTTGCTTTCGCAGTTTCAAACAAAATAGTTTTATCTCCTGCTTTCATCACATAAGAATTGTATGTTGTTCCAAATTCAGTGTACATGATAATATCAAACACTCTCAGATTGTCATCTACAATTCCTGTCCAGTAAAAATTATCTCTTAATTTTAATATTTTCATTCTCTGTACTCAACCCTTTACATGCTCTGCAACTTTCTTATCCCATACCTGAATATGATTTAAGAACCACTCTGTAATATTTTTGTTCACAGCTGCAACGAAAGCTTCTGTCGGCCCTTCTTCTTCTTCCAGCATTTCTTTCAGCTCATCAACTGCTTTTTCAAATACTTTATGCTGAAGTTTATGATTTTCAATTTCAGGATATCCTGATTCTGCCTGAAGCTTCTCTTCGTCTCTGAAATGGAATTCTGTGTAATCCATCAGAAAATCGAGCGTCTTTACTGCTGTCATCTTTTCTTTTCCATTTTCGCAGCTGTCTACCAGTTTATTGATTCTGTCAATCAGTTCTCTATGTTCAGAGTCAATCAGTTCATTGCCTGTCAACAAATCCTTTTCCAATACGATACTCATCCCCTGTGCCTCCCTTTGTTATTCTTCAGGTGTAAATTCGTCTTTTCCTACTCCGCAGATCGGGCAAGTCCAATCATCCGGTAAATCTTCAAATGCAGTTCCTGCTGGAATTCCGCTGTCTGGATCTCCTACCTCCGGGTCATAAACGTATCCACATGGTTCACAAACATATTTTTTCATAATCACTTCACCTTAACCTTTCTTTGTTTTATAATAAGAACTGAACAGAAGATTGTTTTCTCAACTGTTTCTTTCTGTTCATTAAAAGAACTGTCTGTTCTTTTAATATCAGATAAAAATTTTTCTTAGTAAAACATTACAATAGATAGTTTTACTATTTGTTTCTATTATATTCATAATCGCTTTTAAAATCTGTTGCATATACAACATTTTAAGAATTTTTCAGGAGGTCTTTCATGTATTTATCTGCAGGTATTTTTCAGGATATCACCAAAGAACAATTTGACAAGATGATGGAGTGTTTTCAGAGCCATAAAAAGAAATATTCCGCCAATGAGGTAATTACAACATATGATAAAGGAAGTTCCAAAATCGGAATTATATTGCAGGGCGAAGTTTTAATTGTGCGGACGCACTACGATGGTCGTCAGACGATATTAGAACGGTTGGAAGCCGGAGATATTTTCGGAGAAATGCTGGCCATTATTCCATCTTCCGTTTCATTTATTCAAGTGATCAGCGCAAAACCCTGCTCTATACAGTATATTGATTATCAATGTTTAATTAAGCGCTGTTCCAAGGCCTGTTCCTGGCACAGTCTCCTTGTAAATAATGTTCTGCTTTTGATCACACAAAAAGCCATTCACCTTACAGAGCGGCTAGAGGTGCTGAGTCAGAGAACAACGCGTGAAAAACTGCTCTGTTATTTTTCTCTGACATCTGCCCACTATAATTCCAGTTCTTTTCAGCTTCCCTTTTCTCTGAGCGCTCTGGCAGACTATCTTTCCGTGGACCGCAGCGCTATGATGAGGGAGATCAAAAAATTAAAAGAAGAACAGCTGATTACACTGGACCGGCGCTGTGTCACTCTCTTCCCAAGTCAGATTACCCCATCATCCCAGCAAGAAAAACGCTGCTGATCATTCCTGCCAGAGAGGCCAGCAGCGCTCCAAAAAGAGTATATCTCGTCTTTGTTACCTTTGCTGTCACAAAATAAATACTCATTGTATAAAAAACCGTTTCCGTGCTGCTCATCATGATTGCGGCAGCACGCCCTACATACGAATCTGCGCCGCTGCTCTGAAATAAGTCCAGCAATAACCCTGTGGCAGCACTGTTAGAAAACATTCGTACGAGAGCAATAGGAGCCAGCTTTGCCCCTGCTTTTTCCATTCCATTTCCAATTATGGATGCGATAAGATCCAGCAGTCCGGAAGCACGCAGCACGCCCACCCCTACCATCAGTCCAATCATCGTTGGCATAATCTTTACAGCTGTCTGTAATCCTTTCTTTGCCCCCTCGCTGAACACATCATAGACCGGTATTTTTGTAATCATTCCATATCCTACAATATAAAAAATTAAAAATGGAATTATCATTTCTGAAATCCATGACAAAAATTGCATCTATTTTTCTATACTCCCATCTTTTTTTCTTTCTCTTTGATATTTTATTTCACGGCTGTATAGAAATATGCAGATCTCTTCAGAAATTCATAAATTTGTTCTTCATAGTAGTTCTTCTCAGTGAACTTGGATTTTTTATTATTTTTTAGTTGAAAATTTTGGACAGCAAAAAAGCGAGTACTCATTGTACTCGCTTTCTTCATTGATGAGGCATCGGGGATTCGAACCCCGGACAACTTGATTAAAAGTCAAGTGCTCTACCGACTGAGCTAATACCCCATAATGCCCAGAACCGGAATCGAACCAGTGACACGAGGATTTTCAGTCCTCTGCTCTACCTACTGAGCTATCTGGGCTTATTGATGGCATGAAAAATTGCGGGGGCAGGATTTGAACCTACGACCTTCGGGTTATGAGCCCGACGAGCTTCCAGACTGCTCCATCCCGCGTTATATATTTAAGTATATTCAGTATAGTCCCTTTTTATACTAATGTCAAGAAAATAAATCGAAGGCAAAAAGCCTTACTTCCCATGTCCTTTGGACGACGTTTCCCGGGGTGTCCAAAAGCTCTGCCGCCACTTTTCAAAAAAACCATTCAGTTTCCCCCGCAACTATGGTACAATAAAACAAAAACCAACCAACACACCAACAGCAGAAAGGCAGGAGAACAGATGGCGGGAAAATGTATCCTATGCGGTGGAAAATTAAGAAACGGAATCTGCACAGAATGTGGTATGGACAACAATAAATCGGATGCCGCATACCGTTCCCAGGTGAATCGCAGCCAGTGCGAGGATGCCCCCCTAACGCATGTGCACGGGGAGGAGAGCACAGAACTTTACAGGAAGCCGGCTCTGAACCATCCCCGTCAGCAGCAGTACAGCCCTTCGGGCCAGGGCGGGAACGCAGCGAAAAAAAATCAGGGAGCCGGAAAAGCTCCGGGAAAATATACTTTGAACGGCGGAAACACCAAAAACACAGTGGATTTCAACCGTTTACGTGATATATCAAAAAGACCGGGAAGTTCCGGCATGTATTCGCCGGGCAGAGGAGGGGGCAGCAACAAAGCGGGGATCACTGTGGTTGTGGTGGCAGTCCTGGCAGGCATGATCCTGGTGTCCATTGGCTATGCCAACAAGTCAGAGACCACTGTGACAACAGAAAAGATCATTAACGAACCGGATTACCAGGAACCGTTTGATTACCAGCAGCCCTACGATTATCCGGAATACACCTTTGATCCCTACCAGTACACTACAAAAGAACTGGCGCCGGAAGGGGAGAACTGGGACACAGAACTGTCTGCGGGGGCGTATATGGTGGGATATGACATCCCGGAGGGCCGGTACGTTGCAGAGGGCGGCGAAGGCATGCGTCTGGAAGTGGCTGATATGGACAGTAATGTGTGGTTCAGCGAATATTTCGGTGAGGATGAGAACCAGGTACAGCAGTTAGATGACGTGAGACTGTTTACCGGTGCCATTGTCATGGTAAACGGCGGCGGAAATATACATATCACATCCGAAAACGCACAGACAGAAGCCGTTGTGACACCTTCCGCAAACCCACTGACAGAGGAGATCACACTGACGGACACCATGGTGGCAGGGGAAGATTTCCCGGAAGGGACCTACGATATTGTCATAGCTGCGGATGATTTTGGAATCGTGACCTATGAACTTCCAAAGGAACAGGGGCAGGAGTATGGACTGAACTTCAGTTTTCTGATGGATTCCAGTCCAAGCGGAGAGTATCCGGATTATACAAGAGAATATAAAAATGCGGTACTGCCCAAAGGCACCACAGTGACAGCGGATGAGCTGACCATAAAACTGGTCCCCAGCTCCAGGATCATTTCTGAGGACTACAATGCGTTTTACGATAACTACAGTTGATAGGAGACACCCATGAGCAGGAAGAATAAAAAGAAGACAACATTCGGAGGCATACTGCGGAATATCATTCTCATTGCAGCTATCTGTGTATTCCTTTTTTCCGCGTACCAGCTTGTTAATATTTATCTGGAGTACAAAAAAGGAACCGACGAATACGATAAGATCAGGGAATATGTAAAAGAACCCGAAGCAAAGAAAGAGGACAAAAAAGACGAACCAAAAGCCAAGGAGGAGGAAAAGGAGGAGGAGCTGATAGGCCCTCAAATTGACTTTGCCGGCCTCAAAGAGATCAATCCTGACATTGTGGGATGGATCCAGATGGAAGCCCTTGATGTGAGCTATCCTATCGTGAAGGGGACGGACAATGACCATTACCTCCATTATACTTTTGAGGGACAGCAGAATGCCGCAGGCGCCATTTTTATGGAACACACCAACAACAGCAATTTTGAAGACTGCAACACCATCATTTACGGGCATAATATGAAAAACGGTTCCATGTTCGGCACCTTCAGGACACTTCACGAGCCGGAAAACCTGACCAGTCCGTATCTGTGGATCTGTCTGCCGGATAAGAGCTACCGCTACGAGATATTTACGGTGCACACAACATCCGCCACGGGCGATACCTACACGCTTTTCAGCGCCCCGGATGACCAGTTCGCGCAGTATCTGAAGAAAATGCGGGATGCCTCAGAATTTGAGGTGGGCACTGAGCCCACCAAGGACGATAAGATCGTAACACTCTCAACCTGCACCGGAAATGATGCAACCAGATTTGTGATACAGGCCAGACGCCTGCCGGAGGTATATAAATAATGGAAGGGACGAAGAAGCTTCAGCAGATTATTTCAGAGAGCAGCAATATTGTATTTTTCGGAGGGGCCGGGGTCTCCACAGAGAGCGGTATCCCTGATTTCAGAAGTGTGGACGGCCTTTATCACCAGCAGTGGGAGTATCCGCCGGAGACCATTTTAAGCCATACCTTTTTCATGAGGAAACCGGAAGAATTTTATCGTTTTTATAAAGCCAAAATGCTCTGTGATACGGCGAAGCCAAATGCCGCGCACTTAAAACTGGCAGAGCTTGAAAAAGCAGGAAAGTTAAAAGCTGTCATTACCCAGAATATTGACAATCTTCATCAGATGGCCGGCAGCAGAAACGTGCTGGAGCTGCACGGAAGTGTATACCGCAACTACTGCATGAAATGCTGCACATCCTACGATTTTGCCTATATGAAGGCAGCAAAAGGCGTGCCGAAATGTGAAAAATGCGGCGGCATCATCAAGCCGGATGTGGTTCTCTATGAGGAGAGCCTGGACAACGGGACGATCACCAGAGCCGTGCAGGCCATCGCCGAGGCAGAGGTCCTGATCATCGGGGGAACTTCCCTGGCTGTCTATCCGGCAGCGTCCCTGATCGATTATTTCACCGGGAAGCACCTGGTAGTCATCAACCGGGATGCCACGCCCAGGGACCGGATGGCAGACCTTGTGATCAATGCGCCCATCGGGCAGGTATTCTCACAGATCCACGTGGAATAAAACAGAAAAGGCAGACAGAAAGGAAACCGGACATGGGTTACAGTTATGAAGTTGGAGATATTGTAAAACTGAAGAAACAGCACCCCTGCGGCAGCCAGGAATGGGAAATCCTCCGGGTAGGTGCTGATTTTCGACTGAAATGCACAGGATGTGGTCACCAGATCATGCTGGCGAGGAGAATTGTGGAGAAAAATACCAAAGATTTGAAAAAAAAGGCTTGAATATCCAGGAATGATGTGTTAAAATAAATCCTCGTGATATATTATTTATCCTTGTTCTCTGCATATCAGAGGGCCAGAAGACCATAAGGAGGTAAAAACAGCATGAACAAATATGAATTAGCATTAGTCGTTAATGCGAAGATCGAAGATGAAGCTCGTGCAGCAGTTGTGGAAAAAGCGAAAGGCTACATTACCCGTTACAACGGAGTTATTTCCGAAGTAGAAGAGTGGGGCAAAAAAAGATTAGCTTACGAAATCCAGAAAATGCGCGAAGGATATTACTACTTCATCCAGTTTGAAGCTGATGCAGCTTGCCCTGCAGAAGTAGAACGCCACATTCGCATCATGGACAATGTATTAAGATATTTAGTTGTTAGAAAAGACGCTTAATTCTTTCTGATGGCACAAAACGCGGATCCATTTAGAATTATGAAAGTAGATTTCTGATTCCCGATACTATGTGCAAGGTAAGAAATGATGAGGTAGAGATATGAACAAAGTAATTTTAATGGGTCGTTTAACCAGAGATCCTGAGGTGAGATACTCCGCAGGAGAAAACTCTATGGCAATTGCCAGATATACAATAGCCGTTGACCGCCGTTTCAAGAGAGACGGAGAAGCTACCGCAGACTTTATCGGATGTGTGGCTTTTGGAAGACAGGCTGAATTTGCAGAAAAATACTTCCGTCAGGGTATCAAGATCGCCATCAGCGGCAGAATCCAGACAGGCAGCTATGTGAACAAAGACGGCGTAAAAGTCTACACCACAGATGTTGTGGTTGAGGACCAGGAGTTCGCCGAGAGCAAAGCAGTCAGCGACAGCCATGTGGGACAGGCTGGCGGACAGGGAATGCAGGGCATGGGAATGCCTTCACCGACACCTGGTGCAGCATCCTCTGCAGACGGATTCATGAACATTCCGGACGGAATTGACGAAGAGTTACCGTTCAACTGATAAAGGACGGAATTTGATTAGGAGGTAAAAAATCATGGCTTACGAAAAAGGTAACAGACCGGATTCTCCGATGAAGAGAAGAGGCGGACGCAGAAGAAAAAAAGTTTGCGTGTTCTGTGGAAAAGAAAATAACGAAATCAACTACAAAGATGCAAATAAATTAAAAAGATATGTCTCTGAGAGAGGAAAAATCCTTCCGAGAAGAATCACAGGAAACTGTGCAAAACATCAGAGAGCTTTAACTGTAGAGATTAAGAGAGCAAGACATCTGGCAATTATGCCTTATGTTCAGGACTAATCTGCATACAGAAGCATTGTAGATAGGGCGCCGCTGCGTTGTGCAGCGGCGCTTTTTATATTTCTGAAGAGGTCCGGCAGACGCGGAAAGCACTCTTTTGGTTTCATCACACCCAAAAACGTGTTATAATGGGCACATCGGATGCGTTCGGTTATACAAAGGAAAGTGAGGCAGGTACATGAATTACAAAATTTTAATTGCTGAGGACGAACAGGACATTGCGGAGCTTTTAAAACTATATCTTGAGAATGAAGGCTACTGCGTTTTTTGTGCCGGCAATGGAGTGGAGGCGCTGAAGATTCTGGAGAGGGAGGATATCAGTCTGGCAGTGCTTGATATTATGATGCCCCGGATGGACGGATATGAGCTCACCCGGCGTATCCGGGAAACCAGCAATATCCCCATTCTGATTCTCTCCGCCAGGGATAAGAGCAATGATAAGATCCTTGGCCTGAATCTGGGAGCTGACGATTACATGGCGAAGCCTTTTGACCCGCTTGAGATTGTGGCAAGGGTGAATTCCAACCTCCGCCGTTTTTACCAGTTAAATACAGAGAAACCGAAACGGGAGGAATCCTATATTCTGAAGGTGGGGGATCTGAGCCTGGATACACAGACGCTTGTTCTGAAGAAAAAGGGCGAGGAGGTTCTGCTCACACCAATGGAGTACAAGATTCTGGCCCTGCTTATGAAAAAGCCGGGCACTATCTATACAAAGGTGCAGATTTACGAGAGCACCAGCGGGGAGTATTTTGAGAGCGATGACAACACGATCATGGTCCATATTTCCAATCTCAGGGATAAAATAGAAGATAACCCGAAAAATCCACGCTACATAAAAACCATAAGAGGAGTGGGTTACAAGATTGAAGACAGATAAGAGAAAAACAGGAAGCTTTCTGGCTCTTCTTATACAGAATTATGTGGGATTTACGCTGACCATACTCTGCATTCTGGCATTGATTTCCGCTGTCATCAACAAAGGTTTTGAAAGGCGGCTGGACCTGCCCAGCACCAGTGTCCTGGAAGAAAACGAGGGGCTTTTAGAGGCAGGCAGTTATGATAAATTTCCTTATAAAAAGGTGCTTGGCAAAAGAGGAGACTTTGCAGTTCTGGATGAGGACTGTAAGGTGGTGTATAAGAGCAGTGACGAGATGGAGACGTCCTTCACTGCTGCGGAGCTGTACTGTATACCGGAAATGACACTCTGGGAGTTTACGGAGACGACAACCTTTACGAATCAGGAGGGAAAGAAACAG
>ERZ506847.55-NODE-55-length-19186-cov-4.65266_pt1 | contig 19186 bp, 16 predicted proteins | sample MGYA00512909_ERZ506847 | MGnify/ENA metagenome assembly ERZ506847 | reverse complement strand
TAATCACTGCCGCTATTAAAATCAGATAATACGATATTTTATGTTTCAATTCTTTTCCCTCAAAAGGGCTGCTCCCTCAGAAGCAGCCCACCTAATCTTTCTTTTTTTATATAACTCGATAAACTTATCACGGAAGGAAGGAGAATACGTTGAATGCATAAGTACCTTTTACTTCTTTCCAGCCACCGTACTGCTCTTTATTTACCGCACTTATTGTATCTGTAAAGAACAGTGTCATAAACGGCGCTTCAGATGCTGCCAATTTCTGCATCTCATGTGACAGCTCTACTCTTTCATCTACATCTTCACTTGCCAGATATTCTGCTGCAAGTGCATCAAACTCTTCGTTTTTATATCCGCTAAGGTTATCTCCACCTGCAACAAAGTCACTGTAGCATGCTGCTACGATCGCACCTGCTTTCTGGATTACCGGTGCAGACCATCCCCACATTGCCATATCATAATCACGACCTTTGGAAACATCAAATTCCGGCCATACCTTATCATCAACAGAACCAGATTCCATAGAGGTAACACTCACTTTTACTCCTATTTTTCCAAGCTGCTGTGCAATTAATTCTGCTGTTCTTGTTCTTGTAGTATTGCCAGACTGAACCAGAAGTTCTAAGTCCATTACTTCTCCGTCTTTTCCAAGACGCATCCCATTTTCATCTTTTTCTGTATATCCAAGTGTATCCAGCATTTCACTTGCCTTTTCAGGATCATATACATAATCAAGACCCTCTGTATATTCTGCCAGACCTTCTTTTACATATCCTGCGCTTCCTTTATCTGCTTTTCCAAGGCAAACCTGTTCAATAATTTCATCCAGATCAATTGCCTGTGTCAGAGCTACACGAAAATCAGCTTCATCAAACGGCTCTCTTTCACAATTAAACAGTAACAGAGTAGAAACATATCCTTCTGTAGAAATCAAATCTATATTTTCTGCTGCTTCATACGTTTCAATCAGCTCAGGTGAAATACTACCGGTGTAAGCTGCGATCTCCCCGGAAATCAAAGACTGCTGCATTACAGAATTGTCGGAGATGATCGGAAGCTGCAAAGTTTTTACAGTCGGTTCGCCTTTAAAATAGTCTTCAAAAGCTTCCAATGTATAGTACTGATCTGCCACATAATCAGTCATTTTATAAGCGCCGCTGCCCATGCTCGGTACAGTTGTCGCATCTTCCACACCTTCATAGACATGTTTTGCAATAATTCGCATATCTGCAAGACCAGAGCGGATAAAATCCGGATTAGGATCAGTCAGATGAAATGTAATCTTATTTCCATCTATGTCTATAGATTCTACACCAGATGCGATAGTGATCCAACGACCCACGTCCTGTGTCAGCACATATTCAAATGTAAATTTAACATCTTCTGCTGTCAAAGGTTCTCCATCGTGCCATTTCAGACCATCCAGAAGTGTTACTGTATAAGTTTTATAATCGTCGCTTACTTCATATTCATCCTCTACCATCCACGGAACTGCTTCATTATTCTCATCAATAGTAAAAAGACTGTCATAAATAAATCTCATGACATCAAATCCAGGTGTTCCATTAATATAAGTAAACGGAGTAATCGTACTCTGGTCTTTTGACATACCAATCGTCAGAGTTTCTACGGCTGTTTCTTCTGCCAGTACCTGTGTCGGATAGGCTGCGGACATCAAAACCATACCTGCCATCATGAGTGCTGTAACTGTTTTGTTTCTCATTTTCATTTTTTTCTCCTCCTTAGGATTATTCATACAATTTGAGATATCTTTAAATCAACTGCTCAAAAACAAACATTCCGTCTTTTCTGTAATTTTCAGAAAGCAGTACATGGTTATGCCCAGTTGAACCAAAGTACAGATGATAAGCCTGATCCATCAGACGTTTTATAGCACGCCCACGTTCCAAGCGCGTTTCCATCTGTGAAAATCCAGGGATCAGCTGTGCATATTGTTTTTCCTCTTCGGTTCCTTCCGCCAACTCTGCAATAAACTCTAGCTGTGATTCCAGCGCATCCATTGCTTCGCATTTTTTCTCCCATGCAGAAGCAATATCCACCAAACAATTAGGATGTTCCGGAGTCATATAATAGACGCTGAAATGGCGATGAGGTTTCAAATCCGGTATCTGCTCCAGCCCAAAATCACGTCCAGCCAACGCCATTGCCTCCAGAATTAATGTCATTGCCGGCCTTCTTCCCGGATCCAGATCGCTGATACAGTGCTCCGGATCCTGTGTAATAATCACATCCGGTCGAAAACTGCGGATTACACGAATCAATTTCAGCTTTTCTTCCAGTGATACTGAAATTGTGCCGGTATCCATTCCCAAATACTCGATACTACATCCAAGAATGGCAGCTGATTTTTCCAGCCCTTCCCGCATTTTCGGACCTGCAAACAAAATGCTGGCATGTGATGCGCCACCTGCCATTACATTTTTATGCAAAACGCCGCCACATTCTACCATTTCCATTCCATATACGCCTAAAAGCAACATTCTTTTTCCTGCTATGCTCATTATTCTCCAATTCCTTCCCCGACTTTCTCTAACTTTTTTAAAATACCTGTTAGGAATCATATAATTGGTATACTACTTCATCCAAATAAGCTTAGCAAGCCCCCCTTGGGGATATTTCTCTCAATTTTTCTTCCTGCTATAGTCGCTTAAATCTGTAACTCCGAAATTTCTGCTTGAGTTTCCGCAGTTCTGTCCATAGAACTCCCTATCAGCTCTACTGATTATACAAAGTTTCCAAAAAATGCGTAAAATATAAGGAATCCCTATCGTTTTTGATATGAAGTAAAGTCGCCGCAGCAATACTCCAATAAACAAAAAGAAAAAGGATTCCTTATGCTACTTTTTAATAAAAAACTGCCAATTCCAGAGCTTCCCCGATTCCTTCGCTGAACGTCGGATGCGGGTACATATTTTTTTTCATATCTTCCACAGTCAGCCCATTTGCAACGGCAGTTCCAAAGATCGAAATCATATCGGTAGCTCTAGCGCACATCATCTGGGCGCCGAGAACTTTTCGTGTTTCTTCATGAAATACGATCTTTACAAATCCTCTCTCCTGACTGGAAAGAAGTGATTTTCCATTGGCAGACATTGGATATTTTACAGATTTTACTGGTATCTCCTGTTTTTTGGCCTCATCCACAGTCAGTCCGACAGAAGCGATCTCCGGGTTTGTATAGACGCAGGAAGGCACAAGATCCAAACGTACTTCTTCTTCTCTGCCCGCCATGTGTGCCACGGCATGAAGCCCTTCCGCCGAAGCCACATGGGCCAGCTGGATACCTCCGATCACATCACCCACCGCATAAATATTTGGAATAGAGGTCTGAAGATGCTCATTTACAGCAATACGTCCCCGTTCCGTTTGAATCTCGATATTTTCTCCGAAAAGTCCATTTGTACACGGCTTTCTTCCCACAGCAATCAGAATGCCTTCTGCAAAAACAACCTGCTCTTTTTCTTTCTCCTTATAAATGCAGGAAAATCCTTTTTCTGTCTTCTCAATTTTTTGAACCATGGCTCCTGTATGAATGTCCACACCGCGTTTTTTCATCAGCATCTTTACGCTCTGGCCAAACTCCTTATCCATTGTAGCCAAGAGCTTATCAAGCGCTTCCAATACAGTGACCTTTGTCCCTAAAGCCTGATAAAGAGAGGCAAATTCCATGCCGATAACTCCGCCTCCGATAATAATCAGGCTCTCAAATGGCTGTTCTCCTCGATCCAACAATCCGTCGCTGTTCAGAACGCCAGGAAGATCAGCTCCCGGAATCGGCAGACGTGCTGGCTCAGAACCGGCTGAAATTAAAATTTTATCTGCCGTATAGACTGCAGCGCCGTCTTCTCCTTCCACTGTTACCTCATGCTTTCCTGTAATCTTTGCCTTTCCTTTGATCTGCGTAATCTTTGCTTTTTTAAACGCCCCTTCAATTCCCTTTCTAAGATCCTCCGTCACCTGAATTTTCCGATTTTTCAGTGCTTCCATCGAGATAGCGGTCTCCCCTGTGGTAATTCCAAACTCTCCGGCACGTTTTATTTCTCCATACAGCTCTGCTGAATGAAGCAGTGTCTTCGTCGGAATGCATCCTCTGTTCAGGCACGTTCCGCCGACAAAATCTTTTTCTGCCACTGCTGTCTTCAGTCCATAAGCAGCTGCCCGGATCGCCGGCACATAGCCGCCGGGTCCTGCTCCGATTACAAATAAATCATATTGATAATCCATGTTTTTCTTCCTTTCTGCTCACTTCGTTTTTCTCCATAAATTTATAATTCTTCCCAAATTAGTTTTGTCAGATCCTCTGTGATCTCTGCGCCCATCATAGACTGGCACTCCTGAATCCGCCGTATCACGGCTGCTCTTTCATATGGACATCCCGAAAGTTTTTCCCCGATCTGTGACACTGTCGTATCCAGCGCATCTGAATACAGAACCGCCTGCTGAATTCGCCCCTGATTCACAAAAAGCTCCAGCTCTGCACTGCCCCAGGAATATCGTCTTGAAAAACTATGTGTAAATGCAATTCTTCTTCCATACTTCCAGTCAAAAGAATCGTATTTTTCTTCCAGATCTTTTACTTTTTTTTCACCTTTTTCGTTCAGTTCTCTTCTCTTTGGAACCATCCCATAGACGTGTGCAAATGCTTTTTCCATCGCAGTTTTCATCTGATCTACTGTGATTTCCGGACAGAAATCTTTTAAATTTCCAACCCTTGAACGCACAGAATCAACACCTTTTGACTTTAATTTCTCTTTCGATACGGTCAGATACCGCGCCATCTGCTCTTTATCTGCATCAATCAAGATAGTGCCGTGGTGATACGCAAAGTCTCCGCTCTCGTAATACGCATTACCTGAAAACTTTCTGTCTCCTGCCAGAAGATCATTCCGTCCTGACTTTTTTACCGGAATGCCAAATGATTCCACGGCTTCCTGGATGACGTGCAGTTGTCTCTCCAGATCATAGTCTTCTTTTCGGACTAAAAATGTAAAATTCAAGTTTCCGAGGTCGTGATAGACTGCTCCTCCGCCCGACAATCGTCTCACAAGATGACCGCCTTCCTCTTTCAGCCGGCTTACATCGCACTCTTTCCAGCAATTCTGGTTTCTGCCAATAACTACCGTGCGTTCATTCTGCCATAGATAAAGCAGACATTCCCCAGGTTCTGTGTGAAAAAGCAGATACTCCTCCAAAGCCAGGTTTCTCTCCGGACAAGTACCTGATGCATAAAAAATTCCTGTCTTCGTGATCATCTCGTTCCTCCCTGTTAAATGTTTATTTTTGGATATTTACTTTTCAATTACTAGTCAACTTCTCCTGATTAAAGTCAGGAGCTTGTGGAGCGTAGTCGGTAATGATCCGACAAAACGCAGCACAAACTTATCTGGATACAGTAAACGCGCTTTTCCAGCCTGCTTCGTTTTGCCATACGGCTTAGTCTGCGCTGCTGTTTGCTGATACCTGCCAATAGAAATGCCGCACCGGACTTTTCCGGCTCCGGCGCGGCATCAGCTTTTTTTATTTCTTTTTTCTTCTTTTAGAATTCGTATCGCAATACCGGTTTTCTGGCTGCCTGAACTTCATCCGGGCGTCCAATCGGTGTCTTTTTCGGTGAATTCTGTACATCCTGCGGATCTTTTACTGCTCTTTCATAGATCTCTCTGAATACTGCAATTGCCTCGTCCAGCGTCTCTTTTGACTCTGTCTCTGTAGGTTCAATCATCAATGCCTCATGCACAATCAATGGGAAATACATGGTAGGCGGATGGATTCCGTAATCTAACAGCGATTTTGCAATATCCATCGCTGACACTCCTTTTTCATGTTTCATTTTTTCCAGAGACATTACAAATTCATGCATACAGATTCCCGGATAAGGCATGTCATAAAGATCTTCCAGTTTTTTCATCATATAATTCGCATTCAAGACAGCATTGAGCGATGCTTCAGGAATGCCTTTTTTGCCAAGCACCAAAACATAAGTCAGCGCTTTGACAACAACCAGGAAGTTTCCGTAAAACTCTTTGACGCTTCCAATAGAATTTTCAGCTCTTTCTGTAGAAAGCACACCATCTCTTTCAACAACACGGATTCCCGGCAAAAATTCCTTCAGGATCGCTTTACATCCTACTGGACCGCTTCCCGGTCCTCCTCCTCCATGAGGGGTGGAGAATGTTTTATGAAGATTCAGGTGGATCACATCAAATCCCATATCTCCAGGACGCACCTGTCCCATAACTGCATTCAGATTTGCTCCGTCATAGTAGCAAAGACCGCCTGCTTCATGGACAATCTTTGTGATCTCCAAAATATTTTTATCAAATAATCCGAGTGTATTCGGGTTTGTCAGCATCAAACCTGCCGTATCTTCTCCCACTGCCTCACGCAGTTTTTCCAAATCTACACATCCATCCGGTGCAGATGGAATATTGACGATTGTAAATCCTGCCATAACAGCACTCGCCGGGTTTGTTCCATGAGCAGAATCTGGGACAATAATCTTTTTTCTGTTTGTCTCACCGCGTTTTTCAAAATAAGCTTTAATCAAAAGCAGACCTGTATATTCTCCATGCGCTCCTGCCGCAGGCTGAAATGTCATGCCGTCCATACCGGTAATTTCACACAGTTCTTCCTCTGCTGTTTTTAAAACTTCCAGACATCCCTGAACCGTTTCCTCAGGCTGAAGCGGATGAATTTTAGCAAATCCAGGAAGTGCAGCTGCGCTTTCATTTACCTTCGGGTTATATTTCATTGTACAGGAACCCAGCGGGTAAAACCCATCATTGACGCCATGCGTCTGTTTTGCCAGTTCTGTATAGTGACGACTCAATTCATTTTCAGACATCTGAGGCAGATGAAGTTTCTTTTCTCTCAATGGCATTTCCGGAGTGTAAACCGGAACATCACATGATGGCAGAATAGAAAGCTTTCTTCCTTCTTTGCTTCTCTCAAAAATCAGTTTCATGCTCCGCACACCTCCTTTAATACCTCAATCAGCTCGTCAATCTGAGCTTTTGTATTCTTTTCTGTTGCACACCAGAGCATCTCTTTTTCTCCAATCGGCAGACCAGAAAGAATTCCTTTTTTCATCAAAGCTTTTTCAATTTTTTCAGTCTCCATAGGCGTCTTTGTGACAAATTCATGGAAGAATGGTCCGTCATATTTTAAATCAAAACCAATCTTTTCCAGTTCTGCCTGTAAATAATGGCTTTTTGAAATACAAAGCTGCGCCACTTGTCTCATACCATTTTCTCCCATTGCAGAAAGGTATACAGCGGCTGTCATCGCGCACAGCGCCTGATTTGAACAGATATTGCTGCTTGCTTTTTCTCTTCGGATATGCTGTTCTCTTGCCTGAAGAGTCAGAACAAAAGCCCTTCTTCCGTCATGATCTGTCGTCTCGCCTACAATACGACCCGGCAGTTTTCTCATCATCTCTTTTGTCGCTGCCATAAATCCAAGGTATGGTCCTCCAAATGAAAGTTCCATTCCAAGAGGCTGCCCCTCGCCTACTGCGACATCTGCGCCATACTCTGCCGGTGTGCGAAGTAATCCCAGAGAAATCGGATTACATCCTAAAATATATTTTGCTCCCGCTTCATGTACTTTTTCTCCAAGAGCGGTATAATCTTCAATTATTCCATAAAAGTTCGGAGCTTCTCCATAGAAGCAGGCTGTTCCGGAATCGAGAAGAGCTGCCAGTTCCTCCATATCTGTTTTTCCTTCTTTTTCAGGAACTATCAAAAACTCCATATTATTTCCAAAGCAGTATGTCTTTATCACCTGAATTGTCTCTGGATTTGCACACGCAGAAACCAAAACTTTATTTCTCTTTCTGTCGCGGCACATCGCCGTCGCCTCTGCTGCTGCCTCCGCTCCATCATAGACAGACGCATTAGAAACATCCATTCCTGTCAGTTCGCAGATCATCGTCTGATACTCGAAAATAGACTGTAAGACGCCCTGGCTGATCTCCGCCTGATACGGCGTGTATGCTGTGACAAATTCTTCTTTGGAAGTCACACTTTTTACAATCGCCGTAATGTAATGATTGTAAGCTCCGGCGCCCCGGAAAATACTGTGGAATACCTTATTTTTTTCTGCCATGCCCTGTATTTTTTCCAGAGCTTCCATTTCAGACAGTCCTTCAGGAAGTTTCAGCTCTCCGGCACGAACTTTTTCAGGGATCTGGACAAAAAGGTCTTCAAAACTGGCTAGTCCAATTTCATGCAGCATGGCTTCCTGTTCTTTTTTTGTGGATGTTACATAAGAACCCATGATTCTCCCCCTTTTTAGATTTCTTCAGAATTTGCGTGCTCCTCGTATTCTTCTGCTGTCAGATACTCTTCATGGTCTGAAATCTCGCCTACTTTGATAAACCATGCCTCATATGGTGCTTCATTGATTTTCTCCGGGCTGTCCAGCAATTCTTCATTGATCTCCAGCACAACGCCTGTCACCGGTGAATAAACATCGGATACTGCCTTTACGGATTCTACATCTGCAAATGGCTCGCCAACTTCTACTTTATCGCCGACTTCCGGCAGATTTACAAATACCAGATCGCCCAGTGCATCCTGCGCAAAATCTGTGATTCCAATATATGCTGTATCGCCTTCTTCTTTTACCCATTCATGAGATTTTGAATATTTTAATTCTTCTGGATGTTTCATTTTATTTCTCCTCCTGCTAATTCTATCGCTATCATTCTTTTATTCTTTTTTTGTATTGCTATTTTTTTTATATTATTTTTATTTTGTTATAAAAATTCTGCTTTTCTTTTTATTTTTGCTCTGTTTTTACTTAGATCTTTCTTTAAGAATGTTTATAAAACGGAAGTTTTACAACCTCAGCATCGACTCTTCTTCCTCTTACCTCTGCCTGCAGTTTTGTTCCGATCTGGGCATATTCTTTTTCAACAAGCGCCATCGCTGCCGGATATCCAAGATGCGGACAATGTGTTCCGGATGTGGAAACACCTACTTTTTTCTCTCCTGCATAGATATCCATATGTTCACGGATAATTCCTCTTCCTGTCACTTTAAGACCGATTCTCTTTTTTGTGATCTCTCTCTCTTCCAGTGCCTTTTTTCCAATGAAATCTTCTTTCTGCATTTTCACAAAAATTCCAAGACCAGTCTCTCTCGGACTGATTTCATCATCCATTTCATGACCGTAGAGCGGCATTCCTGCTTCCAGACGAAGCGTATCTCTCGCGCCCAATCCGCACGGGATGAGATGTTCCTCTTTTCCCGTCTCCAAAAGAAGGTTCCAGAATTTCGGAGCATCCGCCGCTGCCAGATAAAATTCAAATCCATCTTCTCCTGTGTATCCCGTTCTTGAGATAATGCAGTCCATTCCGCCAATCGTTCTGTGGAAATGACAGCTGTAATATTTCTCCGGAATATCTTCCTCATTTGTCAATTTTCTGAGAATCGCTTCTGCTTTTGGTCCCTGCAGTGCAATCTGAGCCACTTCCTCAGAAATATCGGTAAAAACGGCATCTCCAAAAGCATGTGCTTTCATCCATGCAAAATCTTTGTCCTTATTCGCTGCATTCACAACGATAAAATAATGATCGTCTCGAACTTTATATACAATCAGATCATCGACCACGCCGCCATTTTCGTTGCACATAGGACTATAACGCGCCTGTCCGTCATACATCGTTGTGTAATCATTTGTCAGCAGATAATTTAGATTTGCCAGTGCATCTTTTCCTGTACATGTGATCTCTCCCATATGAGAGACATCGAAAAGCCCTGCATCGTTTCTTACTGCATTATGTTCTGCTATCACACCCTGATACTGTACTGGAAGCAGATATCCTGCAAAAGGAACAATTTTTCCTCCACATTCCACATGTGTATCATAAAGCGGTGTCTTCTTCTCCATTTTTAAAACCCTCCTTTTTCCAAACAAATATGAGATCGGCACTTTCTAAATTCTTTTACTTGTTTTTATTTAATTCGTTTTCTTTCACTTATCTTATTTTGCTTGTTTATACTGTTCCCATATATCCTGGGGCGCAGTCTTATGTAAAATACTTAAAAAAACTATAACAAGAAAAAGAGACAAGAAAAAGAAATACCTAAATTGGTATCTTCTCTCCTGTCTCTGTCCATTTACCTGAAAGATTTTATGGCTGTGTCAGCCATCCTCGTTGGTGCTGTTCGCTCTCCAGAGTTTCGTCCAGATACGGTTCTTTTGCCTGAGAGTTTAGCCCTGCAGCTTTCACCTTCGGCGGCGGTTTCCGTTCCGCTCTCTCCCGAATCCTTCATCCGATTTTTATATTTAGTTCATTTTTACGCCATAATGCGCTGTTTTATAGTCCAAATATACCACATAGCTTTTGAATTGTCCACATTTTTTTGATAAAAATATATAATTTTATTCGTTTTTTCTCAAATTCTTTGTTAATTTTTTAATTATCAATCATTTCATGAAAAATCTTCACTTTTTCTTGATTTCCATTCTTTTCTAACGCATCTTTTCCCAAAAATAATTTTCTGCTTAAAATAACAGTTTAACCAGCCGCATCTTCACTTGTATATTATCCATATCTTTCGATAAATAAAATGGTCTTTCATCTCGGATATAAATAACCGAAAATTCCCGCCCGAAATCTTAAAGTAGCAAAAAACAGCTGTCTGTGTTATATTTTTTGTATTGGACAATCGGAACTAAAATCAATCGAAATCCCTGTTTCCCTTCTTTTCAGGATTCCCTATAGTCCATAAACCACGTATAGTATTATAAGAAAGGGGATATGAATAATGGACACACCTTTTGGAAAATTTCTTGAAAAAAATTTTTTCAAGAAATTCTTTTCTATATTTATCTTATTCAGCGCAGCCATTGGCGCTGTTATGAACACCCATGCTGTAAAAATATTACTACAAAAAGACTGGCTGGCGTATCTGATTGGTATTCTTTATCTTGCCATGGGAATTTCAGCCTTAATGCAAAATGAAATTATGAAAAAATGGCACAATAAAAAATTAGAAACCATCATGGGAATTTACAGCTGTTTTTTCATCTATGATTGTATGCTGCTGCTTCTCTGGCTAATTTTTTCTTGCCTTGTTTCTATGTCCCACCATATACAGACCATTGGTATTTTCTGTATTGATCTTATTGCTGTAATAATTGTAATGGCAGGATATTTCCACGCAAAGCAGATAAAGTATACCTCCTACTCTGTTCACCTTGGGCTGAAAGAAAACTCTTATCGGATTGCAATGTTGAGCGATATCCATCTTGGTGTTTATGTCGATGAAAAACATATCCTAAAAATTGCAGATAAAGTAAATCACCTGAATCCTGATCTGGTTGTCATTTGCGGCGACCTCATTGACGTCAACAATCATATCTTGGAAGATGATAAGGAGCTTGCCAAAATCAGTTCTGTTTTTCAGAAAATAAAAGCAAAGGACGGGGTGTTCGCCGTGTTGGGAAATCATGACCCAAACATCGCAAATAAAAGATTCCATGATTTCTTAAATGCCTCTCATATTCAGCTTCTGCACAATCAGGTGATTCAGATTTCAGGCTTAAATCTGGTTGGAAGGACAGATGCCAGCAACAATGAGCGCTGTTCAATGGAAAGCTTGGCAACACAGATCCATCCAGCTCTTCCAACTATTGTTTTAGATCACAATCCGGCAGGTATACGGCAAGCCATTCCATTTCAGGTGGATCTTGTCCTCAGCGGTCATACCCATAAAGGTCAGTTTATTCCGGTGACTTATTTTACAAAATTAGCAAATGGAAAACACTATTTTTACGGTCATGAACAGTTTGGAAAGACACATGCCATTATCTCTTCAGGCGCAGGTTTCTTCCAGCTCCCTGTCCGAATTGGAACAAGCAACGAAATTGTAGATCTTCATCTTACTTGACACTCCCTATAGTTAAAACAAGGGATTTTTCGACATATTAAATAAATAAAAGGGGCTGTCGCAAAATGAATTTTTCATACATGATATTTAGTCATCGTATATAGACCTAAACGACATCTTGTAGAAATTTTCTATTTTGCGACAGCCCCTTAAGCTTTTTTATCCCATTAAAATGATTTCACCTTTGAGATAATGTCTTTATCGAGATGATTTATTTCATTACATATCAGCATTTCAGAAACTTTCCTGCAGCAAAAAATAAAAAAATCTCAAAGGCAATTTCCTGGCTGAAAACTGTTCTGATATTTTTCTCCCCATGTCCACATTGCATCTAGGACAGGCTTTAAGCTATAACCCAATTCTGTCAATGTGTATTCTACTCTAGGCGGCACTTCCGCATATACTTTTCTGTTTACCAAGCCATTTTCTTCCATCTGCCGAAGTTGCGCGGTAAGAACTTTCTGGCTTACATGACCAATGGATTTTTTGAGTTCTCCAAAGCGTTTTGTTCCAGGCATCAAGTCACGCAGGATCAGCACTTTCCATTTATCGCTGATAAGAGTTAATGTAGTTTCAACTGGGCAGGCAGGTAGTTCTTTTGATGGTACTGTTTCAATCGTTTTAATATTTTCCATTTTATATTCTCCATTAGTTTCTTTTTGGTAACTACGGTACAATTTTGTGCTTACTTTACAAATTAGCTGTATAATTTTATTATAATAGCATTGAAAGGAAAAAACAACATTTCCGCATGAAAATACTTTTTTGGAGGTACTGATTATGAACAAAATTGTAGAGTTTTTGAACGCAAATCCTGTGCAGTATTTGGCTACTGTCGGCCGCGATGGCAAAGCAAAGTGTCGTCCTTTTATGTTTGCTGGTGAGCTGAACGGCAAACTTTGGTTCTGCACCAATAACCAGAAGGATGTCTATAAAGATATGCTTAAAAACCCAGAAGTTGAATTTTCCGTTTCCAGCCCGTCTTATGCATGGATTCGCCTCCATGGCAAAGCTGTATTTGAAAACAACATAAAAGCAAAAGAAATGTGCATTTCCAATCCAATTGTCAAAGAGCAGTACGGTAAAGCCACGAATCCTATTTTTGAAGTTTTCTATCTGGACGCTCCTCACGGCGTAATTGCGGATTTCTCTGGTAATCCTCCTTACGAATTTTAATCAAATCTGAAATATTTTACTAAGCTTATAGCACAAAGCTATACAACTTTTTACCATGAAAGACAATGTTTTTATTTGAGGTACTAACTATGAGGCAAAAAGAGCGCAGACGCTTTCTCATTCAATCACTGCTCAGAGAACAGAAAGAATATTATGGAGAAATCAGCATACCAGCAGATGAATATAGTCAACGTCAGCTTTTGCGAGGGCTGATGAATATACGTCCAGCAAAAGAAAGTGAAAAAGTTTTTCTTCATGTGCAAGATGAATACCTGCGTGAAGAAATTGCTGATAAAGGGATTATCGATATTGCAAATTTAACTCCCATACAGCCAGGACTGTATCTTTGGCAAGGAAATATCATCTTCCTCCGTTGTGATGCTATCGTCAATGCGGCAAATTCTGGAATGACTGGATGCTATATACCTAACCACCGCTGTATCGACAACGCTATTCATACTTTTGCCGGTGTAGAACTGCGGCTTGCTTGTGCAAAAATTATGGAGCAGCAAGGTCATCCAGAACCAACAGGGCAAGCAAAAATCACTCCTGCCTACAATCTGCCCTGCCGCTATATACTTCATACAGTCGGACCCATTATCAACAGACAAGTCCGTACTCAGGATTGTGAACAACTTGCAAACTGTTACCTCTCCTGTTTAAAATTAGCGGCTGAACATAATCTGGAAAGTGTGGCATTTTGCTGTATTTCTACTGGAGAATTTCACTTTCCTAACGAACTGGCGGCAAAAATTGCTGTAAAAACGGTCAAAAATTTTTTGAAAGAAAAAACCAGTGTAAAGAAGGTGATCTTTAATGTTTTCAAAGATGTGGATAAAGAAATCTATAAACGATTGCTCACAGGAGATTGAACGGCTGCGAAACGCTTTACAGAAGGCTGATGCGGTTGTCGTTGGAGGTGGGGCAGGACTTTCTGCCTCTGCTGGATTTACTTATTCTGGACAACGGTTTGAACAGTATTTTTCAGATTTTATTCAAAAATATGGTTTTAAAGATATGTATTCCGGTGGTTTTTATCCTTTTTCTACCTTTGAAGAACATTGGGCATATTGGAGTCGTTATATCTATATCAACCGCTATTTGGATGCACCAAAACCTATTTATCAAGATCTTTTAAAGCTGATTGCAAGTAAAGACTATTTTGTTATTACAACAAATGTAGATCATTGCTTTCAAAAAGCTGGTTTTGACAAAAAGCGGTTGTTCTACACCCAAGGAGATTATGGCTTGTTTCAATGCTCTCAGCCATGCTGTCAGGAAACCTTTGATAATGAAATTACCATTCTCCAAATGTTGAAAGACCAGAAAAATATGCGTATTCCCACTGAATTATTGCCTGTTTGTCCATATTGCGGTAAACCCATGACCATGAATCTGCGTTCTGATGACCGCTTTGCAGAGGATGCTGGATGGCATAGCGCAGCGGAACGATATGAAAATTTTCTACAGTCAAGAAAGAACGAAAAAGTTTTATTCTTGGAGTTGGGAGTCGGGTATAATACCCCCATCATTATCAAATATCCATTTTGGCATATGACAGCACAAAATTCACAATATACCTATGCCTGTATCAACGCAGGCCAAGCAGTTTATCCGGAAGAAATCTCGTCACAGTCAATTTGTATAAATGGAGATATTGGAGAAATATTGGATGCTTTAATAAGCTCATAGACACGAAAAAGCAGCATAGTCCTTACAACAGGGCTATGCTGCCTTTTCAAAACTTGCTTTTTTTAACCTCAGCCCCTTATCTCTAAAGGCTTTCGGTTTTTTCATCCAGCGTCCATAAGAGGAGTTGAACCTCCGACCCCTCGCTTAGGAGGCGAGTGCTCTATCCAACTGAGCTATATGGACATATCCTTTTTAATAACATCCCGATTATACTCAGGCCATATTCCTCATTTTTGAGGTTTTAGAAACGGGCTTTCTTTTTAGATGACTGTCATCGAAAAATCCTGCCCGTTTTCTTAAATTATACTTGTTCTATAAATTTTTGTCAATTATCTTTTTGATTCATAGACAAACGCTGTCTATCTCAAAACTGTACTCTGCCCTGAAGCCATACAATTCCTTTAAATCGTCGTCCTATCTCTGGTTCTCCGAACAGATCTTTACTATTAATACAGATTTTCAGAACAATATCGTTACATTCTACAGTCATCTGGTATAACTTTTCTTTCGTATACTCATTCTCTATTTCCTGACATTCCATAATACGCCCTAGAATCTGATATTTATCACATTCCATTCCATATGGCATAAAAAACGTCTCTACAATAGAAAAGACATCTTCATTTTGGATTCTCTTTGAGATCATAGAGTAAGTATCCATATCTTCCAGGGTCAGACTCTCGATTGCCTCCTCATTTCCCTTTCTGGCATCTGCCAGAAGATCTTTTCGCTTTGATGCGCTTTCTCTTTCATATGCCATCTGCATAGAATTCTGGTACACAGGCAGTAATATTTTTCCTTCCAGAGAAAGAGCCGTCAATATGGTATCCTGTTCTTTTTTTCTGAAGTCTCCCTGCATCTTTATTCTTTTCAGCGCAGCCGCATTTTGAAGATAAAAAATCAGTGTAACTCCAACTCTGGGATCCTCGCAGGCGCCTGAATATGTATTTCCGTCTCCTGACTGTTCAATAATCAGACCTTCCTTTGTCGATACTGCTTCTCCCTCCAAATATGGAAAGTAATAATCCTGATGAAATCCATCTTTATCCACTTCACCGCATAAAGTAATCCCGATATTAGGTCCAAATTTTTTGCTGATTTCCACAAATGTACTTCCGTCTTCCTGTTTGACCACATCATTTCTGTCATTTTCCAGAATCATTTTTTTCAGCATTATATCCAGCTCTTTCCTCGTCATTTTATCGCTGAATCCAATCGCTCTCAAATACTGATGCACCTCGCACCTCCTCTATAAAATTTAGATAAAAGATAAGGCATCCATTTAAGGACACCTTATCCATATACTTCATACCAATATGATCGCAAAGCACCTCTATTCAGCTATCGTCAGCGAATTTCTTTCATGCCTCCCATATACGGCTGTAAAACTTCCGGAATCTTCACGCTTCCATCTGCCTGAAGATTGTTTTCCAGAAATGCAATCAACATTCTAGGAGGTGCAACAACGGTATTGTTTAAGGTATGAGCAAAATATTTTCCATCTTTTCCTGCCACACGGATTTTCAGTCTTCTTGCCTGAGCATCTCCCAAGTTTGAGCAGCTTCCCACCTCAAAATATTTTTTCTGTCTCGGGGACCATGCTTCCACATCAATAGATTTTACTTTTAAGTCAGCCAAGTCTCCTGAACAGCACTCCAGTGTACGAACTGGAATATCGAGAGAACGGAATAAATCTACCGTGTTCTGCCACAGTTTATCAAACCACATCTTGCTCTCACTTGGCTCGCAGACAACAATCATTTCCTGCTTTTCAAACTGATGGATACGGTATACGCCACGTTCTTCCAGACCGTGTGCACCTTTTTCTTTTCTGAAGCATGGAGAATAGCTTGTCAGAGTCTGAGGCAAAGATTCTTCCGGAATAATCGTATCAATAAATTTTCCGATCATAGAATGCTCACTCGTTCCGATCAGATATAAATCTTCTCCCTCAATTTTGTACATCATGGCATCCATCTCTGCAAAGCTCATAACGCCTGTCACTACATTACTTCTGATCATAAAAGGAGGAACACAATAAGTAAACCCTCTGTTGATCATAAAGTCTCTTGCATAAGAAATAACTGCAGAATGGAGACGGGCAATATCTCCCATCAGATAATAAAATCCATTTCCTGCCACTTTTCTTGCGCTGTCAAGGTCAATTCCATTAAATTTTTCCATAATCTCTGTGTGATACGGAATTTCAAAGTCAGGAACAACCGGTTCTCCATATTTCTGAATCTCTACATTTTCGCTGTCATCTTTTCCAATCGGCACAGATGGATCAATGATATTTGGAATGATCATCATTTTTTTCAACAGAGTCTCTTCTACTTCTTTTTCCTCCGCAGATAACTGTTCCATTCTGGCTGCGGATGCCGCTACCTGTCTCTTCATCTCTTCTGCTTCTTCTTTTTTACCCTGCGCCATAAATCCGCCGATTTTTTTTGAAATCTGATTTTTTTCAGCTCTGAGCGCCTCTACTTCTTTTTTTATTTCTCTGTTGCGCAGATCAAGTGCAATGACCTCATCTACGAGAGGCAGTTTGCTGTCCTGAAATTTATTTCGTATATTCTGTTTTACGATTTCTGGGTTTTCTCTGACAAATTTAATGTCTAACATGATTTTTTTCTTCCTTTCCCTGAGCTTTTCTTCTTTCATTCCAATCTGGTTTTTTATTCAGGTCTCTTCCAGATGGTTCGATCTGCCAAATGGCATCTCTCTTCTATTCCTGCATCGGCAAAATCTTTCATTCTTTCTATATTCTTCCGATGATGGTTTTATCTTATACTTATATCTTATATATCATACTCTATTTTATAGTTTTAGTAAAGAGAAAAGGCTCCTGCATCTTCAGAAAATTGCCTTTTTTCATCTGAATGCAGCAGCCTCTCTTTTTTCAATTTGGATGTTCCTTTCTCTTTATGATCTCTCTGTCGGAATATAAGCATTCTGCATTTCTGAGTACGAATTGACTGCCTGCCTCAGCGCTTCTTTCTCTTCTTCTCCCAGAATAATATATGATTCTCCTTTTACGATCTCTTTTATATAAGTGTAACATCCATCTCTGTTGTGGATTGCATTGATTACAAACCCATTATTTTCCTGGTCCAGCATAGCAAGAGCAAAACTCAATTTTCCTCCGACTTCCTTGAAAGCATCGTATTTCACAATTGCTGTCTTGACAAATGTTTTACTCTGAACTTCTTTTAATTTTCGGATCTCTTCCATATGATTTTTGCTCGATTCCATGAGCATATCCAGTTCTGCAAAACTTCTCAGAAACGATTTTTCAAGTGAAACCCCATCTTTTCCTCTCATGAACTGCTTATACTTCTGCAAAAATCTCGTCATCTTAAAAGAAATCTTCACCATGTAAATAAACAAAAGCAGCATCAGCAGCGCCATAATAATAAAGATAATTCCAGGGTCAATTCCTATAAATTCTAATATTTGACTTTCCATATAATCCCTTTCTAAAACTATTTATCCGTTATCGTTGAATACTCTCCAGTAAACTGAAAATTCTGTCGAGGTCATCATTTGAGTAATATTCAATTTCAATTTTCCTTTATTATTCTTCTGATGTCTGATTACAACCTTCGTGCCCAGAATTTCTTTCAGTTTCTCCCCCATGTCGCGGCAGAACAGATCTTCCCGCTCTTCTTTCTTCTTTTTTTCTTTTCTGCCTTCCTGCATTTTCTGAACAAGCCGTTCCACTTCCCGAACGCTCATTTTCTCGTCAAAGATCTGATGTGCCAGATTAATCTGCTCTTCCGGATCTTCTATGCTGATTAAAGCACGGGCGTGGCCTGTAGAAATCATATCGTCCACCACCATCTGCTGTACTCTCTCATCCAGCTTTAACAGACGCATGGCATTTGTGACAGCTGTTCGACTCTTTGCAACCTTTTCTGCAATCTCATCCTGTTTCAGATGAAACTCTTCCATCAGTCTGCGGTAAGCGTGCGCTTCCTCAATCGGATTTAGATTTTCTCTCTGAATATTTTCAACCAATGCAATTTCTACGCTCTCCAGCTCTGAAAATGTTCTAATAATGACAGGAACTTCCTTCAGTCCTGCAATTTTAGCTGCCCTCCATCTTCTCTCGCCAGCTATAATTTCATAATACTCTTCTTTTTTCTGTACAATGATTGGCTGTATCAATCCAAAGTTTTTTATGGACTCTGCAAGTTCCAGCAAGGCATCCTCATTAAAATTTTTTCTGGGCTGTTCTCTGTTCGGCTCAATTTCTGTGATTTTTAATGTTGTCTCTGCACTTTTTGCTTCTTTTATATTTACATTTTTTCTTTCTGCCGTCTTTTCTTTTTTCGTCATAGGAATCAGAGAATCTAACCCTTTACCAAGTCCTGTTTTTAGATCGGAAGAGC
>ERZ506847.52-NODE-52-length-19809-cov-4.69353_pt1 | contig 19809 bp, 15 predicted proteins | sample MGYA00512909_ERZ506847 | MGnify/ENA metagenome assembly ERZ506847 | reverse complement strand
ATAAAACTCTGTTTTTGCATAAATGAAATACCTTCCTTTCCTTGCTGGTTGTTTTTTCCTGCTGATTTTGTTTCTCATAAAGCCCTCCTCACTCTCTACTGCCACTTTTTTCAGATTTTGCACCCAAAAATTTTGAAAAAATTTTCTTCGGGTATTACAGCTAAGCAAATATGCTTTGTTTATTGTAATTATACTAAGCATAATAGCTTATGTCAATCGGCGTATGCAAAATAAATTAAATAAAATTGTTTAGTATTCTCTTGACTTTCCTAAGCATTTCTGCTACGCTTTTTATAAAGACAACCAACGATTGGAGTTGACGATATGGCGATTGGTGAACGAATTCACTTTTTCCGTCTCCTGCGGGGGATGACACAAAAATATCTCGGTATGACGTTGGGATTCCCGGAGAAGTCTGCTGATGTGCGCCTTGCACAGTACGAAACAGGATCAAGAACCCCAAAGGCAGACCTGACCGCTGCTCTGGCTGAGGTGCTGGATGTCTCTCCCCATGCGCTTTCTGTCCCGGATATAGACTCCTATGTGGGGCTCATGCACACCCTGTTCACCCTGGAGGACAACTACGGCCTTAAGGTCAGCGAGATGGACGGAGAGGTCTGCTTAAAGGTCGATGTTCGGAAGAACAAGGATGCCGCCCGTCTGCATGAGATGCTCTGCTCTTGGCAGCAGGCCGCCGCCATGCTGGAGGCGGGCGAGATTTCTAAGGAGGATTACGACAAGTGGCGCTACCACTATCCGGAGTTTGACAAGACCCAGAACTATGTGAAGACGCCGCCCCAGGATCTCGCTTGACCATCTCACTTGTAGACCATGAGAGAGGCCGTTTGTTGCACAGGACAATAATAAAAAGAAAAAGAGAGCTAACTGACTAATCAAAATCAGTTAGCTCTCTTTTTATGAATAATGAAAAAATGTTGCCAAATCGTTGCCACGGAGGGCATCAAACCTTAGAAAACCCAGTCATTCCGGGCTTTTCCGGGACTCTGAAATCATTCGAACTCAATCGTAGCCGGCGGTTTCCCGGTACAATCATACATAACCCTGTTAATATGCTTCACTTCATTCACAATCCTGCTTGTCGCCTTCCCAATCACATCCCAGGGAATCTCTGCGCTCTCAGCTGTCATGAAGTCCGTAGTAGTAACCGCTCTCAGCGCCACTGCATAGTCATAGGTTCTCTCATCCCCCATAACGCCCACAGATTTCATATTCGTCAATGCTGCGAAATACTGTCCAATCTCCTTATCCAGTCCTGCATTGGCGATTTCCTCACGCCAGATGGCATCAGCCTCCTGCACCATTTCCACTTTTTCCGCAGTTACCTCTCCAATGATCCTGATACCAAGACCCGGGCCCGGAAACGGCTGGCGGAACACCAGATACTCCGGAATCCCCAGTTCAAGACCGGCCTTGCGCACCTCATCTTTAAACAGGTCACGGAGCGGCTCGATAATCTCCTTAAAATCAACGTAATCCGGCAGGCCGCCCACATTATGGTGAGATTTGATCACAGTGGACTCTCCGCCCACTCCGCTCTCCACAACATCCGGATAAATCGTTCCCTGCACCAGGAAGTCAACTGCACCGATCTTCTTCGCCTCTTCCTCAAATACGCGGATAAACTCTTCACCGATAATTTTCCGCTTATCTTCCGGCTCTTCCACACCTTTTAATCTCTCATAAAAACGTTCCTGCGCATTTACTCTGATAAAATTCAGGTTATAAGGGCCTTCCGGTCCGAATACCGCCTCAACCTCATCGCCCTCATTCTTCCTTAAAAGACCATGGTCCACAAACACACAGGTAAGCTGATTTCCAACTGCCTTTGACAGCATAACCGCTGCAACAGAAGAGTCCACACCGCCGGAAAGCGCGCACAGCACTTTGCCGTCTCCAACCTTCTGACGGATGGCATTGATGCTCTCCTCCACAAAGGAATCCATCTTCCAGTCACCGGAGCATTGACACACATTATAAACAAAATTGGAAAGCATTTTCTTCCCTTCCTGTGTATGCAGCACTTCCGGATGGAACTGAACCGCGTACAGGTTCTTTTCCGGATTCTGCACTGCTGCAACCGGACAGTCCGATGTATGGGCAATGATCTCAAATCCCGGTGCTTCTTTCGCAATATAGTCATTGTGACTCATCCAGCAAATTGTCTTCTCGGACACGTTCTCAAACATCTTGGAAGACTGTTCCACCGTAACCTCGATCTTTCCATATTCCCTGACAGGCGCTGTGCCTACCTGACCGCCTAACAGATGCATCATAAGCTGCGCACCATAACAGATTCCCAGAACCGGAATTCCCAGCTCAAAGATTTCTTTTGTATATGTGGGAGAATCCTCCAGATACACGCTGTTAGGACCTCCGGTAAAAATAATTCCCTTAGGCTGGATTCCTTTTATTTTCTCAATATCTGTCTTGTAAGAATAGATCTCACAGTATACATTGCATTCCCGAACACGTCTTGCTATCAACTGGTTATACTGGCCGCCAAAATCAAGTACAATTACGGTTTCTCTCTTCAAAAAAGTGCCCTCCTGTTCTTTTGCATTCCTCAAAACTAGATTTCATTATAAAATATCCCGCTTCAATTTACAAGAAATTTTCCCTTCCATATCTTAAAAACAGAATATCTGACAAAAATCGCCCCTGCAAAGCCGCATTCTTCGTGAACCTTACTTAACTGTATTTTATACGGGATTTACGTGAACCATACAGTGTTTTACCAGCGGAAACTCCTTTTCAACGGCATCATGCACCTTCTGGGCTATCTCATGTCCTTCCTCAAGGGAAAGCGTGCCATCCGCGGAAATTTCAATATCCACATACATTTTTGCTCCGAAAAGCCTCGTATGCAGCATATCAATATGCAGCACGCCGGCCTGTTTTGAAATAATGCCGCGCATCTGTTCCAGAGTCTCATCATCACAGGATTTATCCACCATCTTATCTATGGCATCCTTAAATATATCATAAGCCGCTTTTCCTATAAATAAACATATGATCACACTGGCAATGGGATCTAAAATAGGATAACCCAATCTTGCGCCCAAAATACCGGCAAATGCTCCGACAGAAGAAAGCGCGTCGGAACGGTGATGCCAGGCTTCTGCCATCAAAGCGCCGGAATTGATCTTCTTGGCTGCTGCTCTGGTATACCAATACATCCACTCCTTGAACACAATGGAAACGACAGCTGCCACAAGTGCGATAACGCCCGGTATCGCCGCCCCTTTACTGTTTCCCTTTATGATTTTTTCCACACCGCTGATCCCGATTCCAAGCCCCGTGGCCAGCAGGATCACAGCCAGCACAATGGCAGCCACACACTCCAGTCTGTCGTGTCCGTACTGATGGTTGGCATCTGATTTTCTTTTGGAAATGCTGATCCCAAGAACTGCGATGATCGTTCCAAATACATCGGAAGCAGAATGTACCGCATCAGAGATCATTGCACCGGAATGACCGATAATACCTGCAAGCAGTTTAAAGAGAGAGAGCAGCACATTACCTGCCACACTGACTCCGGATACATGAAGTGCAATTTTCTTTGCCTTTTCATCCGTAACGAATTCTTTCCTTACCTGTTCCATTTTAAATCCTCCCCGGTATTGTTTCCTTGATACTGCATAACTTTCTCTGCTGCTTCTTAATACCCGGGCTGTTTCCAACCATTTAAAAAGCACCTGCGGAACAATAAAGTAATCTACTGTCCCACAGATGCCCTATGCTCATCTGCTGTCACTAAAAGTGACCCGGCTATACGGATGCCCAGCATCCGTGCCTGCTCAGTTTGTACTGTAGTATAAATGCAGTGCAAAGAAGTTTATGTTATTTTATGCCAGAGCAGGCCCATTAGTCAATGCTAATTTTTTATTTAGTTTTCTGTCTCGAATTCTTTGATCACAATTCCCATCCGCTTTGCGCAGACTATGGCCTGCGACATATTGAGCACAGCACCTCTCAGTTCCTCCTTGCCGTCGGATATGATGATTTTGTCCATATCACAGTCAGACATATCCACGCCCTTGAGCGCAGTCTTGAAAAAGCTGGTGCCGGCAAACTTTACCTGATGTAAGTCCATGTTGTCCAGCCCACATTTGCTCAGGCTTGACTCTTCCATATTCGTGTCCTTTATTTTAACATAGCTCATTCTGGATGCGTCCAGATTCATATCTGAAAGATTACATTCCAGAAATGACACATGCCGCATAAGGCTGCCGTAAAAATCAGCTCCAACTGCCTTGCAGGACTGAAAGGAACATCTCTTAAAATAGACATCCGTGAGGCTGGTGTTGGAAAAATCGCAGTTTTTAAAACGTACATCAGTGAAACTGGCCTCATCGAAAAAACAGCCGATAAACTTACAGTTTTCAAAAGCTACCCTTTTGAAACGAAGCAGTTTCCCATCAAACTTAGTGATAAACACTCCTTTAAAACAGCAGCCTGTAATTTCTTCCTCAGAAACCTTCGCAGCTTCCAGTACAGAAGACACGTCTTCCATGACCGGCAGTTTTACAGGAGCCTTTGGTTCTTGAAACATTTTACTGTTCATATTTTACCCACATTTCTCTTTCGTTTTAATTTGTAAGTTTAACCACAAATATCTCCACATTTGACCTCAGCGTTTTGGATCATTCCCATTCAATCGTAGCGTTCGGCTTTGGACTCATATCATAGCAGACACGGTTTACGTTTTTAACTTCCTTCATGATACGGTCTGTGATCTTCAGAAGTACCTTCCAGTCAACTTCCTCAATGGTAGCAGTCATGGCATCCACAGTGTTGACTGCACGGATGATTACCGGATATTCAAAACATCTGGCATTGTCACGCACACCGACGGATTTGAAATCAGGAACCACTGTGAAATACTGCCAGACTTTTTTATCCAGTCCTGCATTTTTGAATTCTTCACGAAGGATCGCATCGGATTCACGTACTGCTTCCAGACGTTCCCTGGTAATCGCGCCCAGACATCTCACGCCCAGTCCCGGACCCGGGAACGGCTGTCTGTACACCATCTCTTCCGGAAGTCCCAGCTCAATGCCGCATGCGCGCACTTCATCTTTGAATAACTGTTTCAAAGGCTCTACCAGCTTAAACTGTAAATCTTCCGGCAGGCCGCCTACATTGTGATGGGATTTCACCATTTTAGCCGTTTTGGTTCCGCTCTCAACAATATCAGGATAGATGGTTCCCTGTCCCAGGAACTCAATACCTTCCAGCTTTCTCGCCTCTTCCTCAAAGACACGGATAAATTCAGCACCAATAATCTTACGCTTCTGCTCCGGATCATCTACATTTTCAAGCTTTGTCAGGAAACGCTCAGAGGCATCCACATAAACCAGATTCGCATCCATCTGGTCTTTGAATACTTCCACTACGCTCTCAGATTCTCCTTTGCGCATAAGGCCGTGGTTTACATGGACACATGTAAGCTGTTTGCCAATAGCCTTGATCAGAAGTGCTGCAACTACAGAACTGTCCACACCGCCGGATAATGCCAGAAGAACTTTTTTATTGCCAACCTGTTCTCTGACGATCTCGATCTGGTCAGCGACGAAATTTTTCATATTCCAGTTTGCTTCCGCTTTACAGGTATCAAAAACGAACTTTTTCAGGATCTCAGCCCTCTGTTCCTCGCTCAGGTCCTGATATTTCTCACTGCAGGCCGCCGGTTCATGGTCAATTGCCATTACCGGACTGCCAGCTTCATAAATCTCCTGTCTTACATCAATGCGAACGCCGTCAACTATATGGTTTGGCCCGCCGTTAATGATAATACCTTTCACATTCGGGAGCTTTTCCAGCTCTTCTTTTGTAATATCATGGGGATAAATCTCACTGTAAACACCCATAGCACGGATTTCTCTCGCCAGTACGGTGTTCTCTGTGCTTCCCAGGTCAAGAATGACAATCATATCCTGTTTCATCGATATTTTCTCCTTTTGTATTTTCATATATTACACTGCCGCGGATGAATGCATCCGAAACAGATGTATATCCTCAGACAAGTGACTGATGCTGCCATTTTCCTCTGATATATCGAATGGTAAAGCAGACAGCGCGGAAAAGCCAGTCAATCGTCATAGCCACCCACACGCCAAATACGCCCCAGTGAAGCTTTACACCCAGCAGCACTGAGAATCCGATACGAAAAATCCACATGGAAACAATGGCCAAAAGCATGGTAAAACGTACATCTGCCGCTGCACGCAGAGTGTTTGGCAGCGAAAAAGACAACGGCCATATGGTCACTACGCATATGGAATGATATATCAGTATTTTATAAGCGTAGCCACTGGCCTCCGCTGACAGTCCGTAAGCCCTGATGATAAAGGGCATTACAAGCATGAGCAGTATATTGATTCCAATCAGGGAAATATAGGCGACCTTCATCAATTTCTTCGTATAATAATGTACCTGCTCAAAATCATTGGCTCCCACACACTGTGCTCCCACTGTGAGCAGCGCAAATCCTATGGACATTCCCGGCAGGACTGCAAATGTGGCCACATTGTTGGACACAGCATTTGCCGCAATGGACGCGGTTCCGAATCCCGTAACAATACTGAGCACCAAAATTTTTCCAAGCTGGAACATACTGTTTTCCAGACCGTTTGGTATACCAATGTATAATATTTTCTTCAGAAGCATCCAGTCTGTTTTGAATGAAAACGGATGGTGGATATGCAGAATCCTGCTCTGATTATTTAAAAGACAGAGCATTACCACACAGGCAACACCTCTTGATACAAGTGTGGGAATTGCCACACCCTCCACACCTCTGTGGAATCCGTAGATGAGCAGCGCATTTCCGCCCAGATTGATGGCGTTCATAAGCAGGGACGTCTTCATTGCAATGGTTGAATTTCCCATGGCACGGAAAATAGACGCACCTGCATTGTACAGGGCAATCATGGGCACAGACGCAAATACAATCAGCAGATACACATTGCAGTTATACATAACGTCTGCTTCAATCCTGCCGAACACTCCGTTGATAATAAGGTTCTTCCCAAGATATCCAAGCACCATAATGATGCAGGATGCTTTCAGGGTAAAGGACAGCAGCTGGTTGGTTGCCAGGCAGGCATGCTCAGCTTTCTTTTTCCCGATGAACTGTCCTGCGATAACGGCTCCTCCTGTAGCCAGTGCTGTAAAAATGTTGATGATCAATACCATAACCGTATCGATCAAGGATACACCTGACACGGCAGCCTCGCCTACGCTGGCCACCATGATAGAATCGGCAAGTCCTACAAACGCCTGCAGAAACTGGTCGATAATCAGCGGTATGATCAGCTTCCGCAAATCCGCATTTGAAAAGAATCGATTCATTTGTTTTCCCCTCACAATAAGCTTTTGTATTTTGATAGGAACAATTATACGCCCATATTTTTGTCAAAACAAGAGTCTCTTTCGTTAATTTTGCACCTTGTGCAGATATTTTTCCCGGGTAGCCATTCCACCCCGGATATGACGCTCCTGCTTGTTCACGTCAAGGACCTTGCGGGCACACTTTGCCAGTGAAGGATTAAGCTGCAGCAGACGCTCGGTTACGTCCTTGTGAACTGTACTCTTGCTCACCTTGAACTCCCTGGCGGTCTGGCGGACTGTTGCGTTGTTTTCAATGATGTAGTTGGCTATGGATATAGCACGTTCTTCTATATAACTTTTCAAGGAAAAATCTCCCGGAAACGTTGTTTTTACAATGTATGCCGGGAAATTTGGTTGTATGTCAATGCAAATTATTAGTTAATGTAGTGTAGGATATTTGATTGTATTTCGCCGTAGGGGGCGATCATATATGGACATCGGCACCGGGGGGTCAGGTTTAACTCAATCTACGCCACCGCGCAGGCAGAGATACGGTTCCAATGCCGGTGTCTTTAACGTCAACCTACTTCAATGCACGCCACCGCGCAGGCAGCGATAGGCCGGTCACCCGTAAACCGATCACGCCCCGGTATTTCAATCCACGCCACCGCGCAGGCAGCGATGAGATAAAGACGGAAATGAATTTTAGGAGGACAATTTCAATCCACGCCACCGCGCAGGCAGCGATAGGTGGAAAAAGATTTTTGCCTTATCCAGAATGGATTTCAATCCACGCCACCGCGCAGGCAGCGATGATCATTTGCTGCTGTTCTTCTGACAGTCCGCTATTTCAATCCACGCCACCGCGCAGGCAGCGATCTGGATGCGCTGACGCCTGATCGGGTGTATGTAATTTCAATCCACGCCACCGCGCAGGCAGCGATAGCAAAAATACACAAACATCCTCACTACATCTTGTATATAATATCATATTATTCTCATATTTACAATTAATTTCCACAGATTCCTCTCACTCCCCACCACCCCTTCTTTCCATTTTCAGCCCCACTACAAGTGCGAATCTCCCGATAAATCCATGCTCCCTCTCAATTCGCACCGGAAATTCTCTCTACACTTACACTTGACATCCCTTCCCCCCGCGTATATGGTATACTAAAACCCTCATCATCCGGCATCACCCAAAAGGAGGCATAACTTGAACTACACACTATACCAACTTCTATGGTTTTACTTACTCTATTCTTTCATTGGCTGGGCAATCGGCACATCGGTTGCGGCGGTCAGGGAGCATCGGTTCATTGACGTAGGTTTTTTATTCGGCCCCTATTGTCCGGCTTATGGTTTCGGGGCAGTGGCATTTGCTGTCTTTCTGCCCGAACTCAGAAATCACCTGTTTTTTCTTTTTCTGGGCGGGGTGATTCTTTCATCTGTTATCACGTTTTCTACCGGTTTTGTTCTGGAGAAAATATTCCATCGGAAATGGTGGGATTACTCACGGAAAAGATTTCAATTTGGAGGTTATGTCAACCTTCCATACACGGTTGTGTGGGGAATCTCTGCCGTAGTCTGTATCTCCTTTATCAACCCATCCCTGAAGGAACTGCTCGTCTTGATTCCCTCCAACCTGGGAACCATATTGTTAATTGTCCTGTACGCGGTTCTCTGTCTCGATCTGGCAGGAACGATTATGGCTATCAAAGCCGTTCATTCCAGGCTGCGAAGACTCTCTATCATTGAGGGTGTATCTGAAAATCTGCAAAAGGCTGCAGATATGATGGGCGAAGGGCTGACCGGATGGGTACAGAAACATATGGCTAAGGCTTATCCCAGCCTGGAGGCGAAAGAATTATTAGCTGCCCGACAGGAAAAGGAACGGCAGCTTGAGGCAGCCAAAGAGCGCGCCGGTGTGTTTGCTGTCGGCTGTTCGTTCTATAAACTGGTCTGTCTGTTTTTCCTCGGAGCTTTTCTTGGAGATATCACGGAAACCATTTTCTGCCTTGCAACTACCGGTAAATTAATGAGCCGCAGCAGTGTCGTCTACGGGCCGTTCAGTATTGTATGGGGCCTGGGCTGTGTACTGCTGACTGCTATTTTATATCAATACCGCAATCGCAGTGACAGTTATATTTTTATCTTCGGTACCGTATTAGGCGGAGCTTATGAATACATATGCAGTGTGTTTACAGACCTGGTTTTCGGTACTGTGTTCTGGGATTACAGTGACATTCCTTTTAATCTGGGAGGCCGTATCAACCTGCTTTACTGTTTTTTCTGGGGCATTGCCGCAGTCATCTGGCTGAAAATTCTTTACCCGCGGCTGTCCGCACTGATAGAAAAAATCCCGAAAAAAGCCGGAGTTCCCATCACATGGCTTATGATCTTGTTCATGGTATTCAACATGATCATGTCAGGCCTTGCGCTTAACCGGTACACGGAACGCCACTCCAATATATCGTCTGCCGAAAATGCAGTCACACGTTTTCTGGATAAACATTTTACCGATGAACGCATGGAACATATCTATCCAAATGCTATATTGGTTGATGACTAAACTCACTATAAATGCCTAAAGAAAAAGACAAGATTCCGGACACTGCCTCCGCATCTTGTCTTTCTTATATTCTTGAAGGAACATCGTTTTATTTTTTCTTACCACAACAATGCTTATACTTTTTGCCCGAACCACATGGGCAGGGATCGTTTGGATATATCTTTTTCCTGTGCTCTTCCTGAAAATCAATGATTTCCGCTTTTCCGCGTGACACATCGTGAAGCGGCTGAAATCCCATCTCGTCTGCTTCTTCCTGTAATGTTTTTACATCCCCGTTATATGACATTTCATCCGGCATATATCCCCGGTTCATATGCATACGTGTGTGATTCCAGACTCTCATCAGAATTTCTGCAAGCTGAGGGAAGTCCTCCTCGTCGATCATAATCAGCTCGTTGTCCAGATATCTCATTATATCTCCTATTTGTCCCCCCAGACGGATAATGCGCTGGATATTCCTGCATAATTCCCGGGCGTCCTCTTCTTCCTCTTCCGAAAATCCCATGAAAAAATCTGCCATTGCATCCATATACCTGTCAAAAGGAAGATAGAAATAACTTCCGAGTGTCTGTATCTCTTCTATTGTTGGAGTATAATAAGCCTTAATTCCCTGTATATTTTTAAGATACTGTATTCTATCTGCTTCTATCACCTGTTCCTGAACCAGTTCGTTCCCAACTATCTCAAAACGTTTTAAATATCCGGGGATTCGGATGCAAAACTCCTGCAGCTCTGTCTCTGAGATAGTATTTCCCGTGTTCTTTTCATACATGGAAATCATTCGTTCTATGGGGCAGATTCCATACAACTCTGCGCAGGCGTTGATATGGAGAAAGATATCCTGTACCCTTTTTCGCTCTTCTTTCCACTCCTCATCACAGTTTTTACAATAGGCAGCTTTCACATCTTCCGGAACGTACACCGCTCCCATATAGGTGGCTCCGGCATATCCGCTCTCCACAAGATTCAACACATCTTCGGATTCATCCACACCGGTAACCTCTTTATCCATAAGTGACAATTCCACATCATTCATATACAACAGACATCTGCACATGACTTCCTTTGACAGAAGCTTTTGATATAGAAAATCTATTAGATCCTTCTTTAATAATTTGCTGCAGCCGGAAATGCCATGTATTTTACAGATCTCCTGCAACTCATCTTTCCGATAATCCTCTAAAATATCTCTGAGTGATCCATCCGACAAATTCGCTTCCAGCTCTTCTTTAAGCTGACTGTATTTCGTCTCATACTCCTTAATAAGATTACTCATTTCAGATAATGCATCCGTTCTCATGACTTCATCTCTGTTATAATCCCAATCTTTTGCTGTGCCCTGAATAGTTTTAAAACCGCTTCCCTTCTTGGTTAAATCTTCGTAAATCTCACTCTGGATCATGGGACTGCTTTTCTTATTTTCCAAAGCCATATGCTTTAACGATGCATTCACTTCTGCCAAATCATATTTTGGAGTAAAATGTCCCTCTGTCCATTTTTTCATACTTTCATATTCAGGATGGGAGGAATCCTTCAGAATCTCCAGAAGATCATAATATCCATAAATACCCCCACAGTCCTCATACGGTGTTTCTCCCTTATACTTTAAAACAACAGGATAGGCAAACTCATAATCCTCTATGACTTTTTCGATGGTCACCCTATGCTCCCAATAGTCCCCGAAATCATATATATAAGAAAACCAGTCCTCCTGCTCCATAAAAGAATCTATGATTGTTTCAGATGCCTCCAGATATTCCATATCATCCATATCTGCGAAGTCTTCACATTCCTCTTCAATACTTATCTTCAAGTGATAATATTCAAATTTAAACAAGTGATATCCGCACCAACCCATAACCTCGTTGAGAACGATACTGAGCTGTGAAAAACTCAGTCCGGCCGGAACAATAAACCTTCTCCATATGGGTGGATGGGAATTTTTAATTGCTATTTTCATCTGGTATGCTTTCATAATTCCACCTCTTTTCATTTAAATTCAATCGTTTGTACTGATTCGTTATTTTTAATCAGCCTCATGGCTTACAATTCCCGCATGCCTCATATCCGTTATCTATCAGCTCGTCTTTGCTGCCTTTATAATAAGCTTTATTGTCTTCCTTCATTCCTTTCAGCGACGAGCAGGAAGGCAGATGAATCTTCTTTGTATGTGTATTCAAAACATAGTCGCAGAGCTCTGCGTCACTGTTATTTTCCTCCACATACGGCTCTTCTTTATCGCCGCTCGCAGTCCTGGTACCGGGTGTATAATCGTTGCAGGGTTCCTGTTCCCAGGATATTGTTTTTCCATCACTGTGGAGAATGATCGTTCCCTGTTTGTCCGTACGGAATACGGGAATCCCGTCATCCTCCAACAGCTTTATGGTATCCTGCCTGGGATGTCCGTAGCTGTTGCCGTCTCCGCAGCTTATCACTGCATAGGAAGGGGAAATCTGTTCCAGAAATCTGCTGCTCAGGTAGGAACCGTGGTGGTTTAAAAGAAATACATCTGCCGCAATATCTGCACCGGATTCCATTACCTGTTTCTCACCGGTTTTCCCCATATCACCGCCAAAAAAGAAACGATTATCCCCATTTTCCACAATCACTCCCACTGAATCCTCATTCTCGTCCTCGTGGCCATAAGAAATCGGAGAAATGACCCTCACGGAAGCACTTCCAAGGGAAAAGACATCGCCCTGGGACGGATGCGTCTCCTCGTACCCCTGTTTCTCCATGGCATCCTGATAGGACTTATAAATAGAAGAATCTGTCTCATAATCAGCCGTGATGACTTTTCCTGCCGGAAACTGGTAGAGCGCACCAATAGCTCCCGCCAGGTGGTCCTCATCAAAGTGGGATATCAATATGTAATCCAAAGACTCCACATTCTGACGCTTCAGATAGCTTACCACAAAGGAGGATGCTTTCCTGTTTCCTCCGTCTATGAGCATATAGTGACCTTCAGATTCCAGAAGCGCTGCGTTTCCCTGCCCAACATCCAGATAATGTACGTTCAGCCGGCCGCTGCCTTCTGCTTCGCCTATAGGCTGACCACTTCCCGCCGCTTGCTCACCATCCGTTGCCTGACTGACACCTGTTGCCTGCTCATTTCCCGCTGCATAACTTCCATCCGCCGTCTGCTCATTTCCCGCTGCATGGCTGCCATCCGCCGTCTGCCCCACGGAGCTGCATCCTACCAAAAGTAATGCCAGAACCACCAGCCCGGCTAATAAATTTTTCCATTTCTTCATTTCCCTTAATTCCTTTCCCGTCTTATCCCTGGTGCCTGTTCACCTGTCTGTTTTCTCCACAATACATACGTTTTTTGCAACTATCCAATCAGTTCTGCACATTTCCTGCACAGGCTGTGCGTAAAAGCAGCAACAGGACATCACCCATCAAACAACAATTTTAATGGGCTGATCCACATAACAATTCAACCGGCTGAATCATAACACGCTTTTTTATAAGCCTTTTCCACCCTCTCACTAAAACATACCATAATAATCTCTTCTATATCAGGATACTTTTCCAGTCCCTCGTAAATCGTCTTCACTGCGATCTCAGCCGCCTGCTCCAGAGGATATCCGTAAATCCCTGTGCTGATTGATGGAAATGCCACAGTCCTGCAGCCATTTTCATGAGCTAACCGGATACAGTTTTCATAACAGCTTTTCAACAGTTCCGCCTCTCCGAAAGCGCCGCCGTTCCAGACAGGCCCCGGAGTATGAAGCACATATTTTGCAGGAAGCTGATACCCTTTTGTTATCTTTGCCTGTCCGGTCTCACATCCGCCAAGTGCTCTGCATTCATTCAAAAGCCCCGGTCCCGCCGCTCTGTGGATGGCCCCGTCAACACCACCGCCGCCCAGAAGAGAACAATTTGCAGCGTTTGCAATGGCATCCACATGATACGTTGTAATATCGCCTGTTTCAATTTTAAAAATCCCCATACTGACCTCTCCTTTCCTATCCTGCCATCTGCCGTTTTTTCATCATCTGCCGCAGTTTACACCAGCAGACCATGTGTGCCGCTGCAGTGATCACCCAGGTTATAGGGTACGACAGATATAAGACAAACAGACTGTGCTGCCATACAAATATGGTAAATATCCAGACGATCCTAAGCCCGCAGGCCCCTGTCAGGGACACCAGCATAGGCAGAACCGAATATCCCATACCGCGCAGACTTCCCACCAGCACCTCCATGATACCACAGAGAAAATAGGGAAGACATATGATTTTAAGCCTCTGTATTCCGTAAGCGATCACCTCTGCATCCGAGGAGTAGATTCCAAGAAGATGCGGTGAAAATAATACCATCAGACATCCGAAGATTCCTCCGATGACCGTCACAAGCACCAGACACCTCCATAAAATCTGACTGATCCGTTTCTGATTGCCGGCCCCCATATTCTGGCTGGTGAAACTCAATGCAGCCTGATAAATAGAGTTCATGGAGGTATATACAAACCCCTCCAGATTGGATGCTGCTGTATTTCCTGCCATGGCAATGGCTCCGAAAGAGTTTACAGAGGACTGGATCAATACATTGGATATGGAAAAAATGGCACTCTGCATCCCTGCCGGAAGACCAATGCGGACAATGTGTTTTAACTTGTCTTTATGTATTTTCAGCTTTCTAAGTTACAGCCTGCACATTAACTCTGTATGCATAAGGCAGCGCAGAATCAAAAGTGCTGACACTGCCTGAGAAATGATCGTAGCAAGCGCCACTCCCGCCACGCCAAGACCGCAGACAATAACAAAGAACAGATTCAGCACCACATTGATGACTCCGGCCAGAAGCAGATAATAAAGAGGCCTCTGGGTATCTCCTGTAGCTCTCAGCACCGCTGCACCGAAATTATAGAGCATCATAGCCGGCATCCCTACAAAGAAAATCCTCATATAGAGCACTGCCTGCCCCAGAACCTCCGGAGGTGTTGCCATCCACTCCAGCATTGGCCTGGCAAACGCCACACCCAGAAATATAAGAATACAGCCGCAGACAATACTGAACAAAATAGATGTATGTACTGTCTCGCTTACATTTTTAGAATCCTTCGCCCCGCAGAACCTTCCGACCAAAACATTTGTCCCAATGGAACACCCAATAAATACATTGACAAAAAGCTGTATCAGAGAACTGGTAGACCCCACGGCTGCCAGAGCATGATTTCCAGAAAACCTTCCCACAACCACAATATCTGCCGCATTAAACAAAAGCTGCAGAATACCGGATAAAATAAGCGGCACAGAAAACAGCAGCAGCTTTCCCCAAAGCGGCCCGTTGCACATATCTATTTCGTATGACTTCTTCATTTTCCTCTTCCTTCTAAGGCGTAATTCTGCCGCCTTACTCTCTGTTTTAAACCAAAACAATTTTAAATCTGCCGTACTACGGCAGACATCATTTCTTACAGAAGCCAGATACAAACAGGACTACCCACCTGCATACTGTCTTCCGCTGCCGCCTCTTTGAAATCCATATGCTTCACCGAAATGATCTCATTGGAATCCTGGTTTGCAATGACCAGATATGTAATCCCCGAATCTCTGTCCTCTGCCGCTGCAAAGCAGCGCGGTGTCTTTCCTCCGGAGGAGATACTGCCTGTGAGCGCAAGCCTTCCCTCACGGTCCACATCATATACACTGATATTGTCAGCTCCCCTGTTGGAAACATATAACTTTGTCCCGGCAGAATTAATGCGGATTTCCGCCGCTGTATTCGGTATTTTTCTGTCCTTCTCCATGAGGCTGGAAACATCCTGTACTTCTTGAAGCGTGCCGCTTCCATAGTCATATATAAGAACCCTGTTTCCCATCTCCTGCACTACATAAAACATGGGAAGAAACGGATGGTATACCAGCATTCTCGGACCATATCCGGGCTTTGTCATCCAGCTCTCCACCTCTGTAAAAGTCCATTCACCCTTCTGTTCCCGCACCACACAACGGCTTATTTTGTCCAGCCCCAAATCACACACAAGCACACCTTCGGCAAAACGGCATGGATGGATAGAATGTACGTGAGGTCCCTCCTGCCGCTCCTCATCAACGGAATGTCCCTGATGCTGTATCACCATTGCCGGTTCCCGGAAATGCCCGTCTTCCCCTATCCTGTATGCGCAGGCAGAACCGCTGCCATAATTACTGATATATAATATCCTCTCCTCCTCATCCAGATAAAGATGACAGGGATTGGTTCCCATGGAAGGTTTTCTGTCCACCAGCCTCATCATGCCGTCCTTCCCGGTTTCATAAACACTGACAGCTCCGCTTTCAAGTCCTTCATACTCTTCCAGCTCACTCACCGCGTAAATCCTTTTTCCTGCTTTATCTGCACAGACATAGGAGGGATTCTTTATCCCTTCTATCAGCTGATCCTGTTTCATTTTTCCTGCTGCCATATCTATTTCAGCCACATATATCCCCTGTCCGTTGCCGTTAAAACGGCTTCCGTCACCGAATATAACGGTTTCCGTATATGTACCGATCAAAAACTTCTGTTTCCCTTCTGACATCCGGTCTCATCTCCTTTTTTCTTACTTTACTTGGCATCCTGAGGATAGCAAATCCCGCAGATCCTTCTGATCTCATCCAGTTCCCTCATGATCCGGAGGCTTTCCGCCCAGGGCATAACCGGACTCTCTGTCCTGCCCTCTTTCAACATTTTTTCTACCTCCAGCGCCTCGTAATGGTATCCGTTTCCGGCCACTTCGACGACTCTTTTTTCTTTCAGCGTATCCGTACGGAAATCCTCATTTGGTTCAAACAGATAGACCGTATTCGGACGCCAGAAATACGGAATTTCCAGTTCAGCCTTATCCGTGATGATCACTGCCCGGTTGTCCACTTTTCTATTGATGGAAAATACCATATCCGCCAGACATCCGCAGGGATAAGTCATCTGGATACAGGTATTCAAATCCACTGTCTCCGCATTCTTTTCAGACCACGCGTGTATCACATCGGGTGTTTCTCCCAGAAGATACTGCGCAACGCTTACACCGTAAACACCCACATCGAGGAGCGCACCGCCTCCCAATTCAGCTTCAAACAGACGCCTTGTCTCCGGCTTAGCCGGCCCGCCAAATGTAAAATGCATATTATGCACTTTTCCGTACACACCTGCCTGTATTTCCTTTTTCAGCTCTCTCATTGCAGGGATAAATCTTGTCCACATAGCTTCCATAAAAAAGGTATGATTCTCTTTTGCCAGCTCAAGGATCTCTTCCAGTTCCCGGGCATTCATTGTCACCGGTTTTTCACACAACACGGGTTTCTTTGCTTTTAAGCAGGCTTTGACGCACGCCAGATGCTGAGGATGAATGGTCCCCACATAAACAGCATCCACATCTTTGTCATTTACCAGTTCTTCATAGGAACAGCAGTATTTCTTTGCCTGTATCCCGTAATCATTCCTTCCGGACCGGGAGGCCAGTACCTCCACCTGCATATCCGCCACTTCTTCCAGCCCTTTTGCGAACTGGGATGATATAAAACCGCCGCCCATAATTCCCCATCGAAACATATTGATTCCTCCTCATCCGTTTAACTGCCGCTATTTTTCTCAATAATTATGCCACATACAGTATACCACAAACGGACAGCCGGGAATATACTTTCCCGCCTGTCCGTTAAAATTATGATTCATATTTGCTGCTGTTCTCACATCACTGATCCACGGCTGCCTGGAGCTTCTCAATCAGTGCCTGCACTTCCTGTGTGCTCACTCCCGCAAAGCTTCTGAATGTCCTGAGTGGTGAATTCTCCATCATTTTCAAAGACATTTCAGGTGAGATAGCTTCACTTGCCGCACTGCCTTCCTCATCACCGGCACCTATATTTGCCATCATGGTTTTCAGCAGGCCGCTCATGATCTCTTTTGCCTTCGGCTCTGCGAGCAATTCCGCAACGGTGGTGTTCATGTGGATTTTCACAGGAATCTTCGTTGTAGAAGTAAGCTGCACCGCATCTTTTAAAAGAATATCCCTGGAGGAACTTCCCACAAGAATCTCATATGTGCCGGTGGCTGCATACCAGTCAGAAATTTCCGTATTGTACCATGCAAAGCTTCTCTTATCCAGCTCCATAGCAACAACCTTCTCCTCACCGGGGGCCAGCTCTACCTTGGCAAAATTCTTCAATTCCTTAACCGGTCTGCTGGCAGCGTTGGTCTTATCTGCCACATAAAGCTGTACGATCTCCTTGCCGGCCATACTTCCGGTATTCTTAACCTTAAGTGAAACTGTCAGAGTGTCCGTATCCTTTATCTCCTTTGCTGACAGCTTCAGATCGCTGTACTCAAATGTAGTATAGCTAAGTCCATAGCCAAAAGGATAACGCACTGCCATTTCCTTGGTATCATAATAGCGGTATCCCACAAATACTCCTTCTCTGTACTCCACGGTCTTCCCATCACCCGGGAAGTTCAGATAAGACGGGTTGTCGGATAATTTATAGGGAACGGTCTCTGCCAGCTTACCGCATGGATTGGCTCTGCCGAAGAGAATATCCGCCTGGGCCTCCCCCACCGCCTGTCCACAGAGATAAGACTCCAGGATTCCTCTCACATCATCTGCCCACGGCATTTCCACAGGGGAACCATTGTGAAGAACCACCACTGTATTCGGCTGTACTTTTACGATTTCCGCGATTAGCCTGTTCTGGCACTCCGGCATTCTCATATGCTCCCTGTCATACCCCTCAGACTCAAACGCATCCGGAAGACCTGCAAATACCACAGCGATATCCGCATGTTCAGCCGTCTCCACTGCCTCAGCAAACATGGCTTCATCCACTTTGTCCTCTTTCACGTCATATCCCTGTGCATAAGACACATCCGCGTATTTCTTGACTGCATCCAGCGCGCTTGTCACCTTAAAGGAGTTGATATGAGAACTTCCGCCTCCCTGGAACCGAGGCTTCTCTGCAAATTTTCCGATAAACGCAATCTTCTGTCCTTCTCCCTTCAGAGGCAGGATTCCATCATTTTTCAAAAGCACCATGGACTCTCTCGCGATTCTGGCTGCCAGATTGTGATCTGCTTCCTTATCAAATTTGCCGGGCTGACGGTTATCTGAGAATTTGAAGATAATATTTAGGATTCTCTCAACCGCTGTATCCAGAACCGCTTCATCAAGCACACCTGTTTTCACAGCTTCCACAATCTCCGCATCCGTATGTCCGCCGCTTGCCGGCATTTCCAGGTCAAGACCTGCTTCCAGTCCTTTTACCCTGTCGTTCACTGCACCCCAGTCAGACATAACGTATCCTTCAAATCCCCACTCATCTCTCAGAATTTCCGTGAGCAGTCTGTGGTTCTCAGACGCAAATGTTCCATTGATCTTATTATAAGAGCACATCACGGTATCGGGTCTGCTCTCCTTCACTGCGGCCTCAAAAGCTGCCAGATAAATCTCCCGGAAAGTTCTCTCATCTATTTCAGAGGAACATGACATTCTTCTGTGCTCCTGATTATTTGCCGCAAAATGTTTGATGGATGTTCCCACATTTTTCGACTGCACACCCTTTATATGCGCTGCAGCCATCTGTGAAGCCAGATACGGGTCTTCTGAAAAATATTCAAAGTTCCTTCCGCACAGCGGTGACCTCTTAATATTTACTGCCGGGCCTAAAATAACAGACAGATTCTCCGCCTGACATTCGTCTCCCAGCGTTTCACCTAAAGTCTCTAAAAGCTCCCGGTCAAATGAACAGGCAGTCGCACATGCAGTAGGAAAACACACGGCTTTGATACTCTCATTTGCTCCGAGATGGTCTGCCTCCTTATCCTGCTTTCTGAGTCCATGAGGTCCGTCGCTGACCATCACCTCAGGAATCCCCAGCCTTTCCACACTTTTAGATCGGAAGAGC
>ERZ506847.49-NODE-49-length-20620-cov-7.12925_pt1 | contig 20620 bp, 19 predicted proteins | sample MGYA00512909_ERZ506847 | MGnify/ENA metagenome assembly ERZ506847 | reverse complement strand
AGATGTATCGGATAAAAAGAGTACGCAGGATGTACCGGTAAAGATCGATCTTAAATCGAAAAGAAGTTTGAAACAGGCTTTGATGTTGTTGGAAACGGCCCTTGAAAAAGAACAGGCAACCGAGCGTTGTGCGCAAAAACAAAAAGATTACAAAGCGGTCTTTTATCCGCGTTCGTTTGAATGCTTGTTGGAACAAGGTTGGATTAAAAAATACATCAGAAAACAGATCAACGGCAAGAGTCAGTTGGTGGAAGTACCGATGGAAACATATCAAGTTCATTTTACGGCGCATCTGTGTTATGAGGCCAAAGATCAGGCACAGCAGTTGTTTATTATCAGCAATTATGCCAACTGGGATGAACGGCTGGCTGTGAAGATGAACAAGACGGCCGACAATTGTTTTGAAGCCGTCATTGCTTATCCGAAAGGAACGCATTTGGAATTTAAAATTTGCCGTTCAACCGATTGGCAGGGTGTCGAAAAAGGAATTTGGAAAGAAGAAATCAGAAATCACCATTACGTCGTTGTCGACCACGATTTAGAAGTGGAAGATTTGATTTATAATTTCCGCTGAGGATGAAGGAGTCGGTATGCTCGGAAAAAAAGTAACGGTTCTCATCGACCGTAAAATGGGAAGTGTCCATCCCAATCATCCGGATATTCTTTATCCGCTTAATTACGGCCATATTCCCGGTTTGTTGGCAGAAGACGGCGAAGAACAGGATGCCTACGTCCTCGGTATCGACCATCCACTTGATTCGTTTACGGGGACGGTGATTGCGATTATTCACCGCGAAGATGATGTGGAAGATAAGTGGGTTGTGGCTGACGGGATGGTTTCAAAAGAAGAAATATATGAGAAAACACGGTTTCAGGAACAGTATTTTCAAACGTATATCGAAATGCTTCAAACCTCTTATGAGGATTTACGCTGGGATCTAAAACGGTGTGGTCTTCGGTCTGATGATTGTTTGATGATCCATTCCAGTTTGAAAAGCGTCGGTTCTTTAAAAGACGGACCGGAATCGTTGATTCGGGCCTTTTGCGATGCCGTTTCGGACGGATTGGTTGTTTTCCCGACCCATACATGGGCGACGATTCGGCAAGACGGGGATGTATTCGACGTTTTGGAAAGCGATTCGTGTGTCGGGGCATTGACCAATATTGCCAGGCGGATGCCGGGATTTCGGCGCAGTTTGCATCCGACGCATTCGGTTTGTGCCTATGGTAAAAACAAAGAAGCATACCTTGCTTTGGATCTTCACGCAACCACGCCGGTTCCGCCGACAGGCTGTTTCGGCATCTTGAAAGATCTTAAAGCCAAAATCTTGTTTTTGGGAGCCCCGCTTTCCAAAAACACATTTATTCACAGTATAGAAGAAGCCTTTGATGTGGAGAATCGTTTTACGGATCATGTGTATCATTTTATCAGTCGGGAAGAAGATCGGACGATCGATTTTTATATGCCCCGTCATTATTCAACGGCTTCTATGCATATCAGCGATCATTATGAAAAATTATTGCCGTATTTTTTGAAATTGAACATCGCCCGATCTTGTCGGATCGGCAATAGTTTGTCGTATTTGGTCGATGCGGCTTCGTGTGCCGATTTTGTCGCGGATTTATTGAAAGACGATCCGCATGTTTTTGATGATTATCGAACCGATGGATTGGAGCGTATCTATGAAAGTTATCAAAAAACAAATGAACAGTAAGATGTGCCTAATTTGCGGGATGAAGAATCCGGGTGGTGTGCAGGCGGCATTTTACGAAATGGAAAATCGGATGTTGGTTTCGCTGTTTTCTTTTAAGGAAATCCATCAAAGTTATCCGGGGCGTGTGCATGGCGGAATGATTGCGGCGATGTTGGATGAATTGGCTCATCGGGCTTTTTGGGTTTACGAACCTGAAAAATTGGCTGTTACCACATCACTTTCGGTCAAATACCGCAAACCGGTTCCTTATCATGTCCCTTTGCTTGGTATCGGCGAGATTACAAAAAAGACCGATCGGTTTTTCGAAGCCACTTGTCGGATTTGTTTGCAAGACGGAACGGTTTTGGCTACCTCCGATGTTCGGTATTTGATTTTACCGCCCGAGAAAATCACGGAGGCTTCCTTTCATGAGGAAATGTCTGATTATATCGAAGATGATGTGCGGGAGATTTTACTACCATGCGCTTAGATAAACTGTTGTCCCATATGGGATATGGCAGCCGAAAGAACGTAAAAGCCCTGATCCGTCAAGGCTATGTATCGGTAAACGGAGAAGTTGTCGCAAACGATGATTACAAAGTCGATGAGAAAACGGATGAAATCATTTTGTTTGATGAAGCGGTTTGTTATGAGGATGAGATTTACTTGTTGATGAATAAACCGCAAGGTGTTTTGACGGCAACCCGCGATTCTAGTCAACCGACGGTACTGGATTTGATCGATGGTTACGACCGAAGAAACTTATTCCCGGTCGGTCGATTGGACAAAGATACAACGGGACTGCTGCTGATTACCAATAACGGAAAATTGGCACATCAATTGCTGTCGCCTAAAAATCATGTGGATAAAACGTACGAGTTGACGTTTTCGGGTACGTTATGTCCGAATTATGCGACGCTTTTTGCCGAAGGAGTTCGCTTAGAAGACGACTTTGTCTGTCTTCCGGCAACCATTTCAGTAGAACAAAATCGCGCTGTCATCACGATTCAAGAAGGAAAGTACCATCAAATCAAACGGATGATGGAAGCCGTTGGCGGAACGGTTTTGACGTTGAAACGGATTTCGTTTGGGCCTTTAAATCTTCCTATGGATTTGAAAGAGGGAGATTACCGGCTATTAACAAAAGAAGAGATTGCGGCATTGAAAGAATGTTGATGCATAAAATCGTTGTAAAAAAGACTTGCGTTTGGACCTATTTTGGTCTTGCAAGTCTTTTTTTTTACAATTTCTTTACAATTTTTTACAGAGGCATGATTTTTATCTGAAAAAGTTGTCTTTATAATGAACTTGTAAAAAAAGGAAAAGGGGAAAAAAGATGAAATCATGGTTGAAAAATTGTTTTATTTTACTTGGGAGTGCAACAGCATTGTTTTCGGTTGTCGCTTGTCATGACGGCGAGTTTGATGCCGCTAAAAATATCAATCGTTATTCCAGAGATACATCATCCGGAACACGGGACGGGTTTTTTACGGCGATCGGTTACGAAGAAGCCAAAGCCGACGATACCAAAATACCGGGGGCATCCATCGTTGAATCCAACAGCGATATGATCGCTAAAATCAAAAACGATCCGTATGGAATCGGTTATATTTCACTGGCTTCTTTGGAAAGTTCGTCTTTGAAAGCATTGAATTACAACGGTGTTTCACCGACAATCGAAGGGGTTGTAGACGGAAGTTACGCGCTGCAACGAAATTTTAATTACTGCATCCGTCAGGAACAAGATTGTACTTCATCGGAGTGGGCTTTGATTCAGGCGTTTTTGGCTTATACCCAAAGTCAGGAAGGAATGAGTATCATTCAAAGTAAAGACGGTATTCTTACCTCCGATATCGAAAAAGCGCCGTCTTGGGAAGAAATCAAACAGGATCGTCCGGAAATCAACGAAGCTTTAAAGAGCGGTTCGGAAGTTACGATTTATTTGGGCGGATCGACATCCGTTGAAAAAATTGCCGAAGCCTTGACCCAGGCTTTCCAATTGGAATGTCCGCGTTTTAAAGCCGTTCACAATCATACGGGATCTTCCGATGCTTATAAAGGAACGCAGGGAAGCGAGAAAAACGGCACCAAAAAATTACACATCGGATTTTTATCAAGAGAATTGAGCAGTACGGAAATCTGTGCCGAAAATACCAGCGGTCAAATCTGTAAAGACGGAATTGTGGCGGTGGTTCATCCGGATAATACGGTTTTATCCGATGTTGCGCCTTCCCTACTTAAAACCATTTACGCTTCTACAGCAATCACTTGGCAAGAAGTTAAATAGAGGTGTTGTTCTTGCAATCATCAGTTGTTAAATTACGAATTGATCAACTTGTACAAAAGGTCTTTTTACTGGTAGCGCTGCTTAGTGCTTCCAGTATCGTTTTTATTGTCGGATTTATTTTCATTCGCGGAATCAAACCGTTTGTACAACCCTATCAAACAGAAGACGGCATGCTGTTTACGGCAAGCCTTTCTGTGTTTTTAACTTCGACGACATGGGTTTCCAATCATTACGGCGCGCTTGGTATTTTGATCAACACCGTTTATTTGGTTTTTATTGCCGCCGTGATTTCGTTTGTTATTTCCGTTTTAACGGCTTTGTTTATCGTTCGGATCGCTCCCGTTTTTTTGAAAACGATCCTAAAAAGCATCGTTGAATTGCTTGCGGCGATTCCGTCGATTGTTTTCGGTTTGTTCGGAATGGGTGTGATTTGTCCGCTGGTCCGAGACCTTGCAACTGTTTTCGGGGTACAGACAATGGGCGGAAGTTCCGGTCTTTCGACTGTTTTGGTGCTGATTATGATGATGATTCCCACCATTACGATGATCTGTATCACGGCGATAAATGCCGTTAAAAAAACGCAGATCGAAGCTTCGCTTGCCTTAGGCGCAACGAAGGCTCAGACGGATTTTAAAATCGTTTTAGGCGGTGCGAAATCCGGTCTTTTTACCGGCTTGATTTTAGGTGTCGGTCGGGCACTTGGAGAAGCGACCGCCGTTTCCATGGTTTGCGGTAATCCGATGGAAGGACCGGTTTTCGATTTGTTTGCCACAACCCGCACCTTGACCTCGACGATGATGCTCGGTTTGCATGAAACCAGTGGGGTGGATTACGATATTCGTTTTAGCGTCGGCGTTTTATTGATCGGCCTGATCGTCGTGACCAATATCGGTTTACAACGGATTAAAAGGAGAATGGAACGACGATGAAAGATCGATGGTCTAAACGCAAACTTGCCGATTTTTTCCGCTATGGTTCGGCGACTTTTTCCATGCTGTTCAGTTTGATTGTTTTATTCGGAATTTTAATTTATATTTTCAGTGTGGGATCCAAACGATTTTCGTTGCGGTTGTTTACGGCCGATTACGAACAAACCTTATACACCGTTTCCGTTGATTCTTCCGATCAGCGATATACCGACCCCGGTATAAAAAACAGTTTTTTCTCATCGCGCTACGGTGTTTGTTTGGAAGATGGGGTGACGTTAGACGGACAGCCCTGCATCAAAATGGTCTATATCGCTTCCGGTTCGCCGTTTACGATGGTAACGAATAAAGAAGATCAGAAGAAGATGGCGTTGTCGCTAAATTTGGAACTGGATGTTTTGATGGGGAAAAACAAAGACGGACGTCTATTGATAGCGGATGCTTCCGATGGGGCAAAAGTTTATGCCGAGATCTTGGATCAGGCCGTCCGCATCACCTCTCTTCAATGCAAACAAGAAGGCGGTGGAATTAGGGGTTCGTTGGTGGCGACGCTGTTGTTGATTGGAACGACGCTTTTGATTGCTTTACCGCTTGGTATCGGGGCAGCCATCTATTTGGTTGAGTATGCCAAAGAAGGAAAAATCAAACGAATTCTTTGGGGCATGATCGATTTGACGAGTGGAATTCCTTCTATTATTTTCGGTTTTTGCGGAGCAATCATTTTCATTCCGTTCGTTTCGGCCGTGTTTCATACGGAAGGATACAGCATTTTAGCCGGATCGCTGACCATGACGCTTATTTTGTTGCCGACGATCATCAAAACGACCGCCGAAGCATTGCAGGTGATCCCGGATCATTATCGGATGGCTTCGTTGGCACTTGGAGCATCCAAAACACAGACGGTTTTTAAAATCATGATTCCAAGTGCCCTTCCGGGTATTTTGACGGCTACTTTGCTGTCGATCGGTCGGATTATCGGTGAATCGGCTGCGTTGATTTTCGTAATGGGAACCAATATTTGCGATCAAGTACATTTGCTTCAGGCGGCGACTTCCCTTTCCCTTCATATTTGGAGTATTACCAGAGGGGATGTTCCCAATTATGAAACGGCTTGTGCCGTTTCGATGATCATTTTGATGGTGGTCTTCGTATTGTCACTCGGTGTTAAATTGTTATCGAAAAGAATGAATAAGATGGGAGTGAACTTATAGATGACAGAACAAAAAGTCGATTTTCAAATTAAATCCCTACAACTGTATTATCAGGAAAAACATATTTTAAAGTCGGTCGATTTATCCATTTACCGCAATCGGGTAACGGCTTTGATCGGTCCTTCGGGTTGCGGTAAATCGACGCTACTGAGATGTTTAAATCGGATGAACGATTTGATCGACGGCTGTAAAATCGAAGGGACGATTCTGTATCAGAATCAAGACATTCAAACGATTCATCCGGTGGATCTGCGTAGTAAAGTCGGAATGGTTTTTCAAAATCCCAATCCTTTTCCGATGTCGATTTTCGATAATGTCGCCTACGGACCGCGGTGCAGCGGAATTAAAAACAAAGCCAAATTAAAAGAAATCGTCGTCGATTCCCTTCAAAAAGCGGCTTTATACGAGGAAGTAAAAGACCGGTTGAAAGATCCGGCTTTAGGATTATCGGGCGGTCAGCAGCAACGTCTTTGCATTGCCCGAACGATTGCCATGCATCCGGAAGTTATTTTAATGGACGAGCCGACCAGTGCGCTGGATCCGATTGCCACGCTCAAAATAGAAGAACTGATTCGGGAATTGAAAAAAGAATATACGATCGTGATTGTAACGCACAATATGCAGCAAGCGACCAGAATATCGGATTATACGGCGTTCTTCTTATTGGGAGAAATGATTGAATTTGCGAAAACAAGCGATCTTTTTACCAATCCGAAAGAAAAGAAAACGGAAGACTATATTACAGGAAGGTTCGGTTAGAAGATGAATTTGGAAAAAGAATTGGACTATTTGAATCAAACTTTGTTTAAAATGAGCGATGTCGTGGTGGAAAATATGACCGAGGCGATGGCTTTTTACTTGGGAAAAAAAGATCCGGTTACCATCAACGATGATTTGGTGGATCACTATGAGCGCTTGGTCGAAGAACTGTGTTTGATGATTCTTTTAAAAGAACGCCCATATGCGAAAGATTTAAAAGAAGTGACGGGTATTTTGAAATTGGTTGCCGATATCGAGCGGATCGGCGATCACGCCGAGGATATTTACGAATTTGCTTTAAAACTGGTTGATTGCAAAGAAAAACGGTTTAAAGAAATAGACTCTCTTTTTGATTTTGTCATTCAAATGCTCAAAGACAGCATACATGCTTATATTCGGAAAGATCTTTCTTTGGCTGAAAAAGTGATTGCTTCCGATGATTTTGTCGACCGACAATATGAAGACCTCCTTGCCCGACTGGTTTCATATAAAATCGGGGAGAATGCGGATTTATCTTTTGCAATTTATACTACTTTGGTGGTAAAATATTTAGAAAGGATAGCCGATCATTGTGTCAATGTCGCCGAATGGGTCATTTACATGGCAAACGGCTTTCATAAAGATAAAAAAATTTGCTGAGGTGAATGGCATGAATTTTCTCATCTATTCGGTTGAAGACGATCCAAACATTGCGTTGATCCTTAATAAAACGTTGTCCAAACAAGGCTATACGGTTCAAAGTTTTCCAAACGGAACGAGTTTTTGGGAGGCATTTTCAAAAGAACAACCGCAAATGGTTCTTTTGGATATGATGCTTCCGGATATACCGGGAAGCGAACTTTTGAAAAAAATCCGTTCCAATCCGCGGTATGACGACATTCAAATCATCATCATTTCGGCCAATCATATGGTGATGGACAAAGTGGATGGATTTGATTTGGGGGCCGATGACTATATCGAAAAACCGTTCGATCTATTGGAATTGATGTCCAGAGTGGCGGCAAAAGTACGACGGTATCAGAAAAACCGGTCGTTGTCTAGCGGCAAACTCATCGTGAATCTGGATGAGCGCTCTTGTTTGGTCGATGGACTGAAAATCGATTTAACGACAAAGGAATTCGATATTTTGGCCTTCTTGTTGGAACGAAAAGGAAAAGTGGTTTCAAGAGAGGAATTGTTCGAACGGATATGGAATACGGATCAGATTTTAGAAAGCAGGACATTGGATATGCACATTAAGTCATTACGCAGCAAATTAGGCCAACACCAAGATCAAATTAAAACCGTTTACGGAATAGGATATCAAATCAGCGAATGAAAAGAAGAATGATTTTAACCAATTCATTGGTCGTTTTCTTTTCCTTGGTCGCTTTACTTGTGGTGTCGGTGTTGATTTTGTTTGATACGGCCAATCGTCAAGCCGAACGGCAAGTCAAAGATTATTTGCGCATCGCCTGCTTGTTGTTTGACGGAAACAATATGGAGCAGACGGCTTCTGTTTTTACAAACGGCGATGAGACCATTCGCATTTCCTTTATTGATTTACAAGGAAATCTTCAATACGATTCGTTTCATGAAACGACGCTTTCCAATCATTTGGATCGCTACGAAATCTTGCATTTGGGTCAAAGTTGCAAGCGTTACTCGCAAACGATCGGCAAACAAATGCTTTATATTGCCGATTTAGACGGCGATTATTATGTTCGGATCGCGATCCCGGTAGAAGTCGCTCATGCTTGGCTCAATACGTTTCTTTTCGGTGGCTTGGCCTGTTTTTTCGGTATTTTTTTGTTATCGGTCGCCTTGATTTATTCGATTTCCAAAAAAACGGTTGCTTCGTTGAATCCCATCATCAACCGCTTAGGACGTCTTTCGGATGAGGATTTGGAACTTGCCTCGCTATCAATCGATGATTTGCCGAAGATTTTGGAGTTGCTGACCAAATCACTGGAAAGTAAATTATCGCAGATTTCCAACCAAAAAGAAAAACTGAACAATGTGTTAGAACAGATGGCTCAAGGAATTTTGGTGCTGGATGCCGCTAAAAAAGTACGACTCATCAATCCGGCTGCCTTACATATTTTTCAAACGGAAGAAAAGACGGTCTATCGTAAAGATGTTTTGTATTTGATTCGCGATCGCAGACTTCAGGAGTTGATCGAACAAGTACGAACCAAAAAGGAGTCGGCCAACTATCTTCTTACGGTTAAAGATAAGAGTTATCAGATCGATTTAAAACCGTTAGACGGTCATTGGATTTCAAACGGTGTGATTGCCGTTATGACGGACATCAGTGAAAAAATCTTACTGGATCAAACCAAAAAAGAATTTTTCGCCAATGCTTCGCACGAGTTGAAATCCCCGCTCACCTCTATTATCGGCTATCAGCAACTGATTACGGAAGAGATTGAAACCGATCCGCAGCAAATTTTAGACTATTCGAAAAAAACCATTCAGGAAGCCAAACGAATGAATGAAATTGTCATTGATATGCTCAATTTATCGAAATTGGAACGTCAGGAACCGAAAAAGATCGAGAGAATTGATGCGTCCGCTTTGTTAACGGATCTGTTGGATCGTTTTAGACAACGTCTTGGGCAAGCCGAGATAACGTTAGTTGAAAAAATCGAAAACGTCCAACTCATCATGGATACCAATCATTTGGAAGAGTTGTTCCGCAATCTTTTGGATAACGCCATTGCCTATAACCGTCCTTCCGGAACGATCGAAGTGGAATTGACGGAAGAACATTTTGTTGTCAAAGACAGCGGCATCGGCATTTCGGAAGAAGAACAACAACGAGTTTTCGAACGGTTTTATCGCGCCGAACAAGCCAAACGACAGTCGTTAGGCGGAACGGGACTCGGACTTGCGATCGTCAAACACATTGCCGGGATGTACGATTTTAAAATCAAGTTGAAATCGAAAGTAGGAGAAGGAACAACCATCGAAATTCTTTTCCAATAAAGGGCTTCGGCCCTTTTTCTTGCATTTTCAGATCACTTTGAGTATAATGAAACAAGAACAGAGTAGCAAAATCGCGTTAAGTGCTTTATCATAGGAAGATGGTATTGACGAACACAATTTGTGGCGGTGGTTTTGTGCATCCGCTGTAATCTAAAGATTTATGGTGGATCTCTTTTTTAGGAGGTCTTTTTAAATGAAAAAATGGATATTGTACTGGAAACATTATTGGCTTGCGTTGATACTCGGAACATTGTTTTTGTTTGGTGCCGGCTATTTTGTTTGCGAGTTCGCCTACAATCGTTTAACGGCAGAATACGTCTACTATTTTCAAACGACGGAAAGCGATGTTTCTTACTTAAAGACAGAAGATTTTTTTACGGCTGTATTCGAACAGATCGATGCTCACAATAAGCAGATTGAAGAAGGCGTTGAAAGCGGTTCGGTGATTTCCTATGCGAAAATCGACTATCCGAAAATGCTATCGTCTTCTCAGTTGGTGTTGCAAGAAGACGGTTATGCGTATTGTGTGCCGATGCGTTTTTTTCCTTCGACGGTCAAAATGAGCAACGGTATGGTCAATGAAGGAAAAACGCGATTCGAAAATTATTTTACTTTGGTTTTAAGTTATGCCAACGAACCGGTTTTTTTTCAAAATACCGCGTTGGTGCATTACCAAAATCCTTGGTTGATTGCCTCGATGACCGCTCTTTTTTCTCCGCTGTTTTTTATAATCGGCTTTGTTCTTTCTTCCAAATCGCCTTTAAAGGCGGTTTATGGAGCAAATAATCAAACGATTTTTTCCACGCCGTTTCACAAAAAATATTGGCAAGCGGCAGCGGGGGTTTATCGACGAGTAAAGAATTTGAGCGTAATCAGTGTTTTATTTGCTTTGATGCTCATTTGCAAACTGATACCGATTCCTTCCGGGTTCGGCAGTTTGGGGCTTGGTTTTACTTATTTGGTTTTCGCCGTTCTTTGCATGCTTTACGGACCGTTATGCGGCCTTGTCATCGGCTTTTTATCGGATACCATCGGCTTTTTTATCACGCAAAGCAGTCCGGTTTTCTTTTTCGGGTACACGCTTAATGCCATGCTGTCGGGCTTGGTTTACGGACTGTGTCTTTATAAAACCAAAATCAGTTTTTTCAAATGTTTTTTAGCGCGTCTTTTCGTCAATTTGTTAATCAATGCTTTTTTAGGATCGCTTTGGTGGGCGATTTTATACGACTTGAATCAAGAAGCGCTTCAGGCTTACTTTTTATTGACGGCACTGCCGAAAAACGTTCTTTATCTTTTGCCGCAAAGCATCTTGCTTTATCTTGTTATCAAAGCCCTTCGGTTTCCGCTTTGTCGCTTTGGCTTGCTAGATGAAGAAATCGCCCAAAACATTTCGTTATTTTAGTTGCGAAAAAAAGAAAAAAAAGGTATAATGAAATCGTCCATATAGAGAAGGGAAGAGGCAAGCTCGTTGATCCTTCAGCAACCTGCTTTAGGCAAGGTGCTAATGCTTGAATGATGGGATGATCTTAAAACCAAGAAACCATCTTTCCAGTAAGATGGTTTTTCATTTGAAAAAGGAGGGAAGACAATGATCGCAAGCGTTATCGTCGATATTGATGCCAAGCAAGTCAATCGCAGTTTTGATTATACGGTTCCCGAGCATTTAGAGCCGGTGGTCAAGATCGGTTGCCGAGTGCGCGTTGTCTTCGGAGCTCGAATCGTTGCGGCTTTTGTCGTCGCTTTAAAAGAAAAAAGCGAGTATAAAAAGACGTTAAAGCCGATCGGCGATGTCATCGATGTTTTCCCGGTTTTAAACGAAGAATTCATTGAACTGGCCAAACAGATGGCCGAAGAAAACTTTTCCTACTATTCGTCGTGTTTGAAAACGATGTTGCCGCAGGCGTTGCGTATTCATTACCGAAAAATAGCCAAAATCAAAGAAGGGGTTTTGCTGCCTGAGTCGGTGCAACGTCTTTTTAAAAAAAGAAAAGAGATTTCGTTAGAAGGTCTGTTGCCAAAGGATGCCCTCGTCGTTTATCAGGCGGCCAAAGAAGGGCTGTTGATTTTGGATACGAAAATCAAGCAAGTGCGGCGCAAAAGCATTCAAAAATGGATTTACGTTCTCGATGAAACAAAGCCGCTTAAAAGCAAACAACAACAAATGATTTTGGATTATCTGCTTGAAATCGGCGAACCGGTGGAATTGAGTTTGCTGGTAGAAGAAAGCGGTTTTTCCAAAAATGCCGTTATGACCCTTCTGCAAAACAATGTCTTGGGGTGCGAAGAAAAAGAGTATCTGTACGAAGAAGAAACCACGGTTCCCAAATCGTCTTTTCCGCCTTTTTCGGCCGAACAAGAAGCCGTTTACCACGAACTTTCTTTCGATCAACATCGGGTGTATCTTCTTTTCGGTGTTACCGGAAGCGGGAAAACGGAAGTCTATATGAAATGGATCGATGACGTTTTGAAAAAAGGCAAGACGGCGTTGTTGTTGGTACCGGAAATCGCTTTGACACCGCAGATTACCAAACTGTTTAAAGCCCGCTTTCAAAGCGATGTGGCGATCATGCATTCCAGATTGTCGGTTTTTGAAAAATACAGTGCATGGAAAAAAATCATCGATGAGCAGGTCAAAATTGTGATCGGTGCCCGTTCGGCTGTTTTCGCACCGCTTAAAAATCTGGGAATCATCATCATCGACGAGGCCCATGAAAAAACGTATCGTCAGGAAAACAGTCCCAGATACGACGCCAAAGAACTGGCTGTAAAACGGGGAAAGACGCATGCATGTCCGGTTGTCTTCGGTAGCGCAACGCCGGATATCGTCGATTATTATCGTGCCAAAAAACAGGAGTACACGCTTTTGAGATTGCCTCATCGAATTGGCAATCAACCGTTGCCGACGTGCCATATCGTTTCGATGACGGAGGAATTAAAACAAAAAAATAACAGCGTGTTTTCGTCTTTATTGCAGGAAAAATTAAAAACGTGTTATCGAAAAAAAGAACAGGCGATTTTGTTTTTGAACCGTCGGGGATACGCCTCATTTGTTATGTGCCGAAACTGCGGGAAAGTCTTATTGTGTCCGCATTGCGATTCGTCTTTGACGTATCATGTGGGGAATGTTTTAAAATGCCATCACTGCGGGTATCGGCAAAACAACGTTTCCGTCTGTCCTTCCTGCGGCAGCGACAAAATTCGGTATGTGGGCAGCGGGACGCAAAAAGTATTGGAAGAAATCGAGCGGTTGCTGCCGGAAGCGACGGTTTTACGGGTCGATTTGGATACAACCAAGACCAAAGCGGATTACGATGCGGCGTTTGAACAGTTTCACAGGCATCAGGCCGATATTTTAGTCGGAACGCAAATGATCGCCAAAGGATTGGATTTTCTAAATGTGACTTTAGTCGGAATCGTCAATGCGGATTTGGCGCTGCATTACCCCAGTTATGATGCGACGGCAACGGCATTTAATTTGATTGAACAGGTTGCCGGCCGGTGTGGGCGCGGAAAAAAAGAAGGCGAAGTCATCATTCAGACGTATTCGCCGGATCACTATGTCATTCAACTTTCCGCCAAGCACGATTACGAGGCTTTTTATCAAAAAGAAATCGCCGTCCGCAAATGGACGCATATGCCGCCTTTTTCAAAGGCTTATTGCATTTATCTGTCTTCTTCCGATCGGCAAGTGGCTTATCAGGAGGCCCAACACGTCCTATATACGTTAAAAAAACAGGGCGGTAAGTGTCTTATTTTAGGCCCGGCCGAAGCCCTTCCTTTCAAACAGGCCGACAAGTACCGCTATACGGTTCAAATCCAAACGGAAGATGAACGGGTGTTGGATCAATTAAAAGAAATTTATCCGCTTTATCAAAACAATCAAGCGGTGGATATTAAAATTGTAAGGATGTGATGATATGAAAATCGTTTTTATGGGGACTCCCCTTTTTGCCGTACCGATTTTAGAGGCTTTGGCCGAACGGTATGAGGTGGTCTTGGTCGTCAGTCAGCCGGATCGTCTTAAAAAGAAAAATCAGTTGCTTCCGACCCCGGTGCATGCGTGTGCCGATCGGTTGAATATTCCTTGTTTTCAGCCGGAAAAAGTCAGTACGGATTACGAGGTGATCCTATCGAGTGGTGCCGATGTTTTGATCACGGCGGCTTACGGTCAGTTTATACCAAGTAAGGTTTTGAATCACTTTAAAAAGTGTTTGAATGTGCATGGTTCGCTGTTGCCGAAATATAGAGGCGGTGCTCCCATTCAGCGCAGTATTATGAATTTGGATGAAAAAACCGGTGTGACGATTATGGAAATGGTCAAAAAGATGGATGCGGGATCGATGTATGCGAAAGCAGAATGTCCGATTACCGAAAGCGACAATGCCACGTCGATGTTTGAAAAATTATCGTTGTTGGGCAGGGATTTGCTGTTGGCGAATTTGGAAGATATCGTTTCCGGGAAATTAAAAGGAACCGAACAAAACGAAGAAGAAGTGACCTTTGCACCCAACATTCGCAAAGAAGAAGAACAAATCGATTTCAATCGTTCTTCGTTGGAAGTGATCCGACAAATTGCGGGTTTGGCGATGGAACCGGGGGCTTATTTTGTTGTAAACAATCTCAAAATCAAAGTTTTTGCGGCGGAGGCGGCAGAAGATGATTCGTCTTGTGTGCCGGGGACGGTTTTATCGCTTCAAAAACAAATTAAAATCAAAACCAAGGATCAAGCGGTGGTACTAAAATCGCTTCTTGTTCCGGGTAAAAAAATCGTCAGCGGAAAAGATTTTGTCAACGGCCAAAAAATTTTAAAAGAAAATGATGTCGTACAATTTATTCTTTTGTAGAGTTATGCTATAATAAATTGATTTTCGGGTGGTGATAGTTTGTCGTTGAAAAACAAGATAAAAAACAATCGTTTTTTCGATAATATGTTCGGCTTTGAAAGCGGCATCGATATCACCGACGACTGTCAGGTTTTATACCGCAAGAATGTGGTGATCAAAAACATCATTTTCGTATCGAACTTGATTTATACGTTGATTTTTACGATTTTGTCTTTCGGTGAAAAATCCAACTGGTTGCTTACGGTACTGATGTTTCCGCTTACGTTCATTGTCAACCACGGTTTGAAAAAGACCATCAATAAAGACGTCCACGATCAAATGACGCAGACGGTAGGCATGTATATTGCCAGTTTTTATATGTTTTTGTCTTCGATTATCATGTACTTCAAATTAAAAAGCGGAAGTCTTGTTTTTTTACAAGAATGCGGCTATATTTTGATTTATTATTCGTTGGCCGTGGTTGCGTTTTATCAGAATAAAAAAATGCTTAAAGTCGTCTGTCAATGGGTCTTGGTGTTGGTTACGATTTTACATTTTACCGTAACTTACAACATCTTATTTTCCGAAGAAGCCAAAGACATCGCGTTGTTTTTTCAGCATTTTTTCGGCAGTGCCGAATTTAAAGATATTTTGATTCGGACGGTTCTTTTATGTGTCTTCATGCTGGTGCTTTATGCCAGTGTGGCAATGAGCGGCTACATGCAGGAAGAACGTAAAAGAGAATTGATGAAACGGCGGGAAGTTCAGGAAGATTTTACCAACGTCGTGACGAAGATTTTCGATGTGACCCTTTCGGAAAATTCAAGGAGCGAAGAAGATATCCATACGATCCATTTGATTGCCGAAATGGCTTCCAAATTGGCTTCTTTGATGGGATTGCCGATTGAAGAAGTCGAAACGATCGGCCGGTTTGCCGAGATTCATATTCAAGAAAAAATCCATTTTGAAAAAGATCAAATCACCGGCGATGACGAACAGTTTGAAATTTTGCGTAAACAAACCAGTTTGGGCAGCGTGATCATTTCCCGTCTTCAGCTAGAACGCAAAGCAGAAGAAATCATTCGAGCCACGTTTGAAGGAAGCAATACGGATGAATTCATCGAACGAATGAAAAAAATCCAGTCGGAAATTTCTTCGCAGATCATTTTGATTTGCGAACTGTATGCGACGATGCGCAGCGTCAAGTCGTATAAAAAAGCCTACAATCACAAACTGTCCATGCAGTATATTCTCGAACAATTTCGACTTTATTTTGATGCGACGGTGTTTGACCGGTTTGTACGGTTTCAAGATGAATTCGAAAAAATCTATGATGAAATTTAAGGAGGAAAAATAATGAAAAATTATGAGTATCAGACACAGGGAGTCTGTTCAAGACGCATCCATTTTGAATTGGATGAAGAAGGAAAATTGCACCATGTTTCGTTTGAAGGCGGCTGCAACGGTAATTTAAAAGCCATCGGTTTGCTGGTTGAAGGAAAAAAAGCGACCGAAATTGCCCAAACTTTGCGTGGAAATTGTTGCGGGATGCGGAAAACGTCTTGTGCCGATCAGTTGGCACGGGCGATTGAGGAGGTTTTAAAATGAAACGTTTGTTTACATCCGAATCGGTAACAGAAGGTCATCCGGATAAAATCGCCGATGCGATTTCCGATGCGATTTTAGATGATATTTTGGCTCATGATCCCAACGCCCGTGTTGCCTGCGAAACGATTTGCACAACCGGTCTGGTGATGGTATTTGGCGAAATTACGACCGACCATTATGTCGATTTACAGAAAATCGTCCGACAACAGGTTCAACGGATCGGCTATACCAGAGGAAAATACGGATTTGATGCCGAAAACTTGGCGGTTTTGTCGGCCATCGATCCGCAATCTGCGGATATTGCGCTTGGGGTGGATGAAACAACCGATCATGAACAAGGTGCAGGCGATCAGGGCATGATGTTCGGTTATGCGTGTGATGAAACCGAAGAATATATGCCGCTAGCTATTACGCTGGCTCATAAACTGGCCAAACGGCTTGCCGATGTGCGCAAAAAAGAAATTTTACCTTATTTACGCCCAGATGGTAAAACTCAGGTCACGGTTGAATATGATGATAACGGACACGTTTTACGTCTGGATACGATTTTGATTTCGACGCAACATGCACCGGAAGTGGATATGGACGTGTTGGCTGCCGATTTAAAAAAAGAAGTGGTGGATGCGGTCGTTCCTGCTTCGCTGGTCGATGAAAAAACCAACTATCTGTTCAATCCGACGGGGCGTTTCGTCATTGGCGGTCCGGCAGGGGATTCCGGTCTTACGGGACGGAAAATCATCGTCGATACGTACGGTGGGGCCGCTTGTCACGGCGGTGGGGCTTTTTCCGGCAAAGACCCTTCCAAAGTCGATCGGAGTGCCAGTTATATGGCCCGGTATATTGCCAAAAATTTAGTGGCTGCCGGTTTATGTCGAAAATGCCAAATTCAACTTTCCTATGCGATCGGCGTGGCCGAACCGACTTCCGTTTTGGTCGATACGTTCCATACCTCATCCGTTGATGAAGAAGCGTTGGTTGCGGCGGTTCGCAAGACGTTTAAACTGACCCCCAAAGGGATCATCGAAATGCTTGATTTGAAACGGCCGATTTATCTGCAAACGGCCAGTTACGGTCATTTCGGTCGATCGGATTTGGATTTACCGTGGGAACGGTTGGATAAAGTGGACGAATTACGTCGTTTATTGTTAAAATAAAGATTGTAAACGAACGAAAATTACGTTATAATTAAGAAAAAGAAGGATTAGATGGAGGTGCGAAGATGTTTTTAATCAGTACGGGAGCTTTGATCGGTATCGTTATTGCGGTCGTGATCGTTTTGATTGTGGTCGGCATCGTTTCTTGGTATATCAGCACAAGAAATAAGTTTATTCGGATGGAACAGGATGTTCAAAATTCCGAATCAAGAATCGATGTTTATTTAACCAAACGGTTTGATCTGCTTACCAAGATGTTGGACTCGACAAAAGGTTATGCCAAACATGAAAAGGAAACCTTGATCGACGTGATTCAAATGCGGAATCCGGGTGTTAACGCATCCTTGAAGGAAAAAGCCGAATTCAACGATCAAATGTCCGCTGTTGCCAAACAACTGAATGTGATTGTCGAACGCTATCCGGAATTAAAAGCCGACGGAATGTTCAATAATTTACAACAGTCTATTCAGGAAGTAGAAGAAAACTTACAAGCGGCCAGAAGCAATTTCAATGCCAATGTTTCTGCGTTCAATAAGGCGATTTTACAATTTCCGGGTTCTTTGGTAGCGGGCGCTAAGTTTGCGAAAAAAGATTATTTTGAAGCCGAAGAATCTAAAAAACAAGATGTAAAAATGGAATTTTAACGGTTAGAAAAAGAGATTTGGCAAAAATCTCTTTTTTCTTAAAATGGATAGGGGTGAATTAGGTGGAACAAAACAAGAGTCATTTACAGGTATTGGAAGAAGAACGGAAAAAGATTGTTTCCAAACAAAATCTTTGTTACGGATTGGCCGTTCTTTTGATTGGTGTTGCGATTCTTTTCTTTTTCTTTCAACGAGAATGGTCGTTTGTTTTATCGTTTATGCTGTTTTTGATTGGGATCGTTTTGATTAGTGTTACGACATCGACCGTGAATCGATTTTCCAAAAAATTCAAAACATCCGTTGTGGAAGAAATGATTAAAGAAGAATTGGGAAATTCGGCTGTGTACCGGCGAAACGGCGGTATTGCGATCGATGAAATCAATCGTCTGCGGGTGGCCAGATGTCCCGATCGTTTTACTTCGGAAGATTATATTCAAGCGGTCTATGCGGATGTTCCTTTTGAAATTTGCGATTACACGATGCAACAAAGAGTGGTAACAAGAACGGCAAAAGGCCAACAAGTCGTTTCGTATCAAACCTATTTTAAAGGTCGAATCATCAAAATTCAGTTGAAACGGAAATTGGATATGGCCTTAAGGATCGTCAATGAGGCGCCGTCTGGTTTCGATCGGTTGGGACTTGATTCGTTTGAAACGGAAGTCATTGATTTTAACCAGCGCTTCAAATGCTATGCTTCCGATCAGGAAAAGGCCTTTTATGTATTGACCCCGCTATTGATCCAAAAAATGTTGGAATTGGAAAAAATGTATTCCGGCGGAATGTGTTTTATTTTACAGGATAATTGTTTTTATGTTTGGATCAACGATAGTAAAGATTCGCTGGAAGTCAATATTCGAAAACCGATTGATCAGGCTCAATTGGCTCGGTTTCGATCGGAAATTTTATTGGCGCCGTCCATTATCAATGAATTTGATTTAGACAGCGATAAATTCAATAAAGATATTCGTATTTAAAAAACATCTTCGGATGTTTTTTTTATGACTTGAAGTTTTTATTAATCGGTCGTATAATAAAAAAGTATTGTCGAATGGTGGGGAAGTATCATGAAAAAAGAAATGGATATGCTATCCGGTAATTTATTGAAAAAAATCATTCTTTTTACCATACCGGTCATTTTAAGCAGCATTCTGCAACTTTTATACAATGCGGTCGATTTGGCGGTAGTCGGTCAATTTTGCGGGGACCAGTCGTTGGCGGCGGTCGGTTCGACCGGATCGTTAACCAATTTGATCATCAATCTATTTATGGGGGTTTCCATCGGGGCCAACGTCGCGGTTGCCAGAGCGATCGGGCAGAAAAATGCCTCAAAAGTCGAAAAATTGGTGCATACGGCCATTATTTTTTCGGTTCTGGCTGGCCTTTTTTTAATGATTTTCGGTATTTTCACAGCCAGAATTTGGTTGGAACTAATGGGAACGACGGAAGATTCGCTGGATTTGGCTACGCTTTATTTGCAGATCTATTTCGGCGGTATGATTTTCAATATGTTGTATAATTTCGGTGCGGCTATTTTGCGGGCGGTCGGAGAAACCAAAAAACCGCTTTATTTTTTGGGTATTGCCGGTCTTGCCAACGTCGGGTTGAATTTTTTATTGGTTTTGGTGTTTCATTTGGATGTAGCCGGTGTGGCAATCGGTACGATCGTTTCACAAGCGATTTCCTGTATTATGATCGTTCTTTCTTTGATGAGACGAAAAGGAATCGTTCATTTGGATTTGAAAAAACTGAAAGTGGATCGGAAATGTTTGGGTGAAATGATTTTGATCGGACTTCCGGCCGGTATTCAAGGCTCTTTGTTTTCCGTCAGCAATGTTTTCATCCAGTCCGCCGTCAATTCTTTTAAAACGAGTGTCGTTGTGGCGGGCAATACGGCAGCTGCCAATTTAGAGGGGTTCGTTTATGCGGGAATGAATTCGTTTTATCAGGCCTGCATTACCTTTACCAGTCAAAATTACGGTGCCGGAAAGATCAAAAACTGCAAAAAGGCTTTGCTTTATTCGCAGTTGTGCACCATTGTATCCGGTGTTTTATTCGGTGGGTTGGTATTGCTATTCGGACGCCCGTTACTGGGAATCTATACCCCCAATCCGGAAGCGATCGATATCGGAATGATTCGGTTGGAAATCATTTGCACGACGTATTTTCTGTGCGGAATCATGGATGTAATGGTCGGCGGTTTAAGAGGACTGGGCTATTCCATTGTTCCGATGATTGTGTCTATTTTAGGGGCTTGTGTGTTCCGTTTGATTTGGATTTACACGATTTTCCAAGTCGAGCATACGCTGTTTATTTTGTATATCTCTTATCCGATCAGTTGGCTGGTTACCGGATTGGTTCACTTGATTTGTTATTTGGTCGTATATCGAAAAGTGAAAAGAAAACTGATGTATCTAAATTTGATTACCGATTGAAGTTGATGAAAAGTTCTGGATTTTTTCATTTGGGAAAATTCGGAATTTTTTATTTCTTGTGCAAATTGCAATAATAAAGTTTACACTTAGGGATTTATTTGTTAGATAAATCCCT
>ERZ506847.39-NODE-39-length-23581-cov-4.27365_pt1 | contig 23581 bp, 23 predicted proteins | sample MGYA00512909_ERZ506847 | MGnify/ENA metagenome assembly ERZ506847 | reverse complement strand
TCTATCTTTTCTTTTCCCTCTGTCTTTGGCTCAATCGCACTTTCCAGAAGCAGGCGGATGATATCTACGCTTCCTTTTTCCCGTATTTTTTTTAGAATAGGGTGATCCATAAACCCTGCCGTGACCATGGAGATTCCGTTCAGGATAATAGATTTTCCTGGAACCTCCGATGCACGCAGTTCAATTTGATCTCCATGAAAAACTACTTTAAAAATTCTTTTGATTGCATCCTCCAGATAAGACAGAACAATCGTCAGCACTTCTTTTCCGTCTTCATCCGTGCTGAATCTGCCTTCTGCCGCAATGCGGTAAATCTCCCCATTCAGGTCAAGATTCTGAATTTCTGCTTTTTCCGCGCCCAGCTGGATTTTTTTCTCCTGCTCTCCTTCCAGAACAGACAAGATCAGCTTTCCTTCTTTCATAGAAAATCCAATCTCTCTGATTCCTTCTGTATAATTGTTGTGGAAAACTTGCCCCATCAGAGGAAACAGACCGATATGTGCCGCCGACAGCTGATATCGTTTTCCATCCAGCTCTCTGGCTTTTTTTATCCACGAATCATTTTCCTCTCTTTTTCTTTTCCAGCCTCCCCGCTTTATCTTTTTTCCCCTGCTACACGGATTGGAGAGATTCCATTCCAAATCCTTTAATTTGTTATATTCTCTGAGATTCTCCGGAAGCTGTCCACTTGTCTGATCCGGCTTTGGCAGATACGATTCTAAAATTTCCTGCATCACATTGCTGTTGAAAAACTCTTCATTTCCCCCTGTGGTCGCGACAATCATCTGAATATCAGGATATACAAATACGTTCTGTCCCATCATCCCATTAAAGGTAAAGCTCTCTTCTCTTTTTCCCATCCAGATCTGATATCCATATCCGACAAATCCTGTGTCAGCAGGTGGATCTGATTTCTTCGTGATCGACTCCTGCACCCATTCTTCCGAAAGAATCTGCGTGCCGTTCCATTCGCCCTTCTGCAGATAGAGCTGTCCCAGTTTCGCCATATCCTCAATGCCAAGAAACAGTCCCCATCCTCCTTTGTTGATTCCTCTCGGACATTTCTCCCAGAAAATTCTCGTGATTCCAAGCGGTTCAAACAAGCGCGGTTTCAGATAATCGACAAGTGTCTCTCCTGTCACCTCCGTCACAATGGCAGAAAGCACATATGTATTCATGCTGTTATATTCAAAGAACTCCCCCGGCTCATGGTGCATCGGAGCCTCCAGAAAACTCTTAACCCAGTCATTTCCAGAGATCGCCCCTGTCTCATTAAAGGCAACGCCGCTTGTCATTGTCAGAAGATGCTCTACTGTCAAGTTTTTTAATTTTAACAGGCTGATAAAATTGAGATCTTTTTTAAACAGATCTGCAACCTTTGTGTCCAGTGTAATCTTCTCTTCCTGAATCAAAAATCCGATTGCCATAGATACCACACTTTTTCCCATGGAATATGCGGCGTGCCATAGCTCTGCCTGATATGGATAAAAACTAGCCTCCCCGATTACCTTTCCATTTTTTAAGACCATCACACTATGAAGGTGAAGTGTTTTTTTCTGCGCCAAAGCATCTATCATTTCTCTGATTCTGGAAGAAGATACCCCTTCTTTTTCCGGCGTAGAGCGCGGCAGCGGCTGTTCATATGGAATCTGTTCAGGAAAATCCGGTTTTTGAGGAAAAAATGTCACCTTACTGATTCCCTCTGTTCTGCCTCGTATAATATTCCACATCAGTTCTAATGTCGGTCCTTCTTTTACAATAGCCATAAAAATCCCCCCTTATTTTCTTATTTTTATATTTTATCATACTCTTCTTGTGTTCTGTAAAAAAAATGGATATAATAGAGCAGAAACCAGCGGATTTCTTATTTTTATTTTATCAAATGTGTCATACCCCCCTTTCTTTAGCTATGGGGAGTGTCAACATCTCATATTCTGATAAGATTTCCACCTGTGTTTCTATTATTTTCGTAAAAAGGAGATACCTATGAAATTTATATATCCTGCAGTTTTTAGAAAAACAGAATCTGGAACATTTAAAGCCTTCTTTCCAGATCTCGAATGCTGCTATGCTGAAGGCGATACATTAGATGATGCCATTGATAAGGCAAACGAAGCTGCATATGACTGGATTTCCGTTGAGCTCTCTGAGGAAGGCGCTCTTCCTTCTATCTCCGATGAATGTGATATGGATCTTCAGGAGGGAGATATTGTACGCAATATCTCTGTAAATATCCGTTTTACGGACGGATGGGACGAATAAACTGCACTATCTAATCCCGCCGTCCATGTGATATCCTCAAATTTTTTCTGTTTTTCAGTAAAAAATAAAAACTCCCTGTCATTCTCAATAGATCACTCTATCGAGAATAACAGGGAGTTTCTCCGTCTTCGTCTTTTTATTTTTCCGAATTTTATTTTTCTGTTCCGCAGTGACCGCCGTGATTTCCGCATCCATGATCGCCGCATTTATGGCCTTCACCATGTTCATGGTCATGATGAGAGCAGCGTGTATTCGGGTTGTATGACAATTTTCCTGCCAGGAAAGATTCCACCTGCTCATCTGCATTTCCTGCTGCTCCTGGGAATAATTCAATTCCTGCTTCAGCCAGTGCATTTCTGGCTCCGCCGCCGATTCCGCCGCAGATCAAAGTGTCAATTCCATTTTCTTTTAAAAATCCTGCAAGCGCTCCATGACCCTGACCGTTTGTATCTACTACGTCAGCAGATACAATACTGCCGTTCTCTACTGTATAAATTTTAAACTGTTCTGTGTGTCCAAAATGCTGAAAAACCATTCCATCCTGATATGTTACTGCTATTTTCATTTGAAAATCCCCTTTCTCTGCGATCTCTCCTGTGCCGCCCTCCAACGGTGAAAGCTCATAATTTCCGCCTTCGATTAAAAGGCTTGTCCCTTCCACCAAAAAACGTGCTACTTTTTTTCTTGCTTCCGTATAAAGATTCTGAACGGTGGCACGCCCTACCTTCATTTGTCCTGCACATTCTTCCTGTGTCATTCCCAGATAGTCGAGAAGGCGCAATGTCTCAAATTCTTCTACACTTAAGATCATCTTGTTCGCTGCCGTTTCCCTGCCCTTTGTCAAAAACTCCGGATAAAGAGGCAGACGCCAGACTCTCTTGCTTTTATTTGGTCTTGCCATTCGAGATCTCCTTTTTTATTATCATATGTTAATAACAATTATAGACCTGTTATTAGAATATGTCAATAATTATTTTCTTTCCAATTTCCACATTTCATAGAATACTTTTCCATATAAAAGCAGTGTCCCTGCCATGATAATGCCGCACGCAATCATCAAACTGTTAACTGCCATATCCGGGAGCTGGGGAAACAACATCAGCAAAAAGACGGTTACATAAGAAAATGCTGTACATACTTTTCCAAACCATTTTGCCCCATCTAATTTTCTGCCGTTATGCCACAGCATCAATCCCCCCATAACAGCCATAAATCCCTCCTTGATTAAAAATAATATAATCAAAGCTTTCATTCCATTAAACCGTGTGCTCATACAAAGGATCAAAACTCCTAGTGTAAGCTTGTCTGCGAGGGGATCTAAAAATTTTCCAAGTTCTGTCACCATATTAAACTTTCTTGCTATTTTTCCATCAAATAAATCTGTCAGCCCTGAAAGTCCGATAATTCCTGCTGCGATATAATAATCGCTCTGTGATTCGGCATGAAGATAAACCCACGCAAACACAGGAATCAATAAAATTCTGATATACCCCATAATGTTTGGAATTGTAAACCAGTCTTCTTTCTTAATCCTCATTTCTTTTCCTCCATTTCTTTACTTTCGATTATTTTCGTCTTTCCTCATCATACCAGAATTTTACTTTTTGTTCAACGCTTTCCCATTATGTACAATCCGTGTTAAAATAGAAATATAATGAACAGAACAGGAGGTTTTTTTATGAATCATACGCTTGAAAATCATGTGATGTCTATCACAGTCTCTGATCATGGCGCTGAGCTGATCAGTATTTATGACAAAGAAAAAGAACGTGAAGTTCTATGGCAGGCTGATACTGCATTCTGGAACCGCCACGCCCCGCTTTTATTCCCTCATGTAGGAAAGTATTTCAACGATGAATGTCATTATAATGGAAAGATATTCCGAACACGTCAGCACGGCTTCGCGCGCGATATGGATTTTTCCTGCATTGAAAAAACAAAAGATTCCATCACGCATCGTCTCGTTTCCACAGAAGAAACAAGAGCGTATTTACCTTTTGATTTCACGCTCACTGTCACGCACCGCTTATCTGATAAAAATATTTCCATTATCTGGGAAGTAAAAAATTCAGGACAAGATACGATGTATTTCACAATCGGCGGTCATCCTGCTTTCCGTGTTCCGATTCTTCCAGATACAAAACAAACCGACTATTGCCTGCTGTTTCAGACGAAGGCAGACCATCTGAATTATCTTCTGGTTGAGCCTGGAACAGGGACAGCTTCAAGAAAAAAAGTATACGCTCTTCCGCTCGACCACGGGCGTGCTGCGATTACTGCAAATCTATTTGACAATGATGCTCTGATTTTTGATGATAATCAGTTTGATTGGGTCGCAATTGGCTATCCGGACGGTACCCCTTATGTCTCGTTGTCCTGCAAAGGATTCCCAAACTTTGGAATCTGGTCTCTGCCGGGCGCTCCTTACATTTGTCTGGAACCATGGATCGGACGATGTGATGACTTTGGATTTACAGATGATATCTCCAAGAAAGAAAATATTATCAAACTGCTGTCACAGGAAATATTTAACAGCAGTTATGCGATCACCATTCACTAGACAAAACTGCGGCAGCCATTCAGAATTCTATCTGGTTTCTGAAGGCTGCCGCAGTTTATGTTACTGACCTTTTACGGATGACACGTTCCGCACGGACTGTATCCTTGTTGAATCAGCGCATCTCTGCTTCCTGTATATTCCTGACGGTTTTTCTCTTTCATTTTATTTACTGCATTGCATGACGGCAGATGAAATTTCATGGATCTTGTATTTAAGATATACAGATTTTCCTGACCTGCCTCTTGCTGAATCGTCTCTTCCGCCTGGTCTCCCGGAGTAAAATCATTGCATGGTTCCTGTTCCCAAAACAGTTGTGTCCCGTCGCTTTCCACACGGATCGTTCCCTGCCGGTCCGTCCTGTATGTCGGAATTCCCAGATTTTCTATTCTTGCCATTGTTTCCGTCCCCGGATGACCGTAAGAATTTCTGGTTCCGCAGCTGATCACCGCATAGGAAGGCTGGACAAGATCCAGAAATTCCTGTGTGCTTGACGTATTTGAGCCATGATGATTCAGCAGATATACATCTGCACTCACATCAACACCTGTATGCACCAGCTCTGTCTCCGTGTCCTCCCCGATGTCGCCGCAGATCAGGAAACTGTTTTCTCCATTTGTTACACGGATACAGATAGAATCTTCATTTCCATCACTGTGACCGTAGTAAACGGGACCTAAAATTTCCATCTGAGCCGTTCCAAATGAATACACTTCCTCCTGTTGAGGATGAATTTCCATGACCTGATATTGTCTGACTGCCTCCTCAAAAGACTGATATAATTTTGTATCTCCTTCATAGTCCGGTGTCAAAATCTGATTGACGCCAAATTGATGCAGCACACCGATCAGTCCTGCCAGATGATCCGAATCAAAATGAGAAGCCACAACATAGTCAAATGTGTCAATCCCTTGTTCTTGCAGATAGCTGACAACAAAGGAAGACGTCTCTCTGTCTCCTCCGTCGATCAAAACATAATGTCCCTGCGATTCGAGCAGCACTGCATTTCCCTGTCCTACGTCTAAAAATTCCACTCGAAGCTGTTCTCCCTCTGCACAGACATGCTGAGGCATCATGAGGAAGATTGCTGTCATCAGCATCATACACATCATCTGTAAGAACACTGTTGCTTTTCTTATTCTCTCTTTCATTTTTTCACTCCTGTCTTTTTTATGTTCTGTTCTATTGTATCTCTATTTGATCCATTTTTCCAGCCATTAAGGATGGCTTTCTCTTAATGATTACGCATAGCAGCATCGTCTGTTTCTATGAAGTGAACTACTCGGCTACAAGTAACCGAGCTTTTTGCTTCAACCACCACTGCTTGGCTAATACGAAACGGTATTGCCTAGTCTTATGCCGTGTCCACAAGCGTTAGGTTCGGCTAGTCCCTAGCCTACCATAAGTGTTTTGGAATTTACGCTACGGATTTCAGTATGCGAATTCCTTCCTTTTTTACTTTTGGCTACCTTGACCCACCGTCTAAAGCCAGTGGGATTGCGGTAGCCTCATTTCAATAAATAAAACGAGCTTTCATCTCGGATATAAATAACCGAGATGAAAGCCCGAAGTCTTAAATGATCGGAAAGTTTATGCAAAAAAGAACGTTCCAGATGCAAGATCAAATGCGTAGAGCGCACAGCCATAGGCAGCTTCTTCCTCAAACGGAGTCATGGAAAGAGGCATTTGAAAACGTTCAGAAAATAATGTCTGAAGAAGAGGATTTTTACGGAGACCATTTCCACTTCCCATAAGACGAAGTCCTGTCCGGTGCGCAGCAGGAAATTGTTCATAAAATTGATATAATTCTTCACAGATTCCTTTTAAAACACTGTAGACAAGAGAAGAAGGATGAAAAGAATCAAAAGTCAGACCAGAAATTGTTCCGCTGCTTTTTGGATCTGTCCGGCTTCCGAGAAATCGTGTGTCAGTCACTGGAATTTTTGAAGAGGAAGCTCCTGCCTCTGCCATTTTATTTATAATGGTATATGGATCAGATGGCACATCAGCAGAAAATTCTTTCAGAAGTTCCATGAAAAAGTTTTTCAAAAGAGCGTAGGCTGATCCGGCACAGAGACTGGAAGCGGTTAAAAGCCATGAATGATTGAGATAAGGACGCACTTCTAAGCCTTCTGGAAGAAAAGAAGGAAGCTCCTGGATGGCAAGTGAAAGCTGTCCTCCTGTGCCAATGTTGATGAGGAGAGTGCCTGGAAGCTGGCATGAACCATAGTAGCTTGCCTGGTTGTCTCCAATCGCAAGAGTTACACTCGTTCCAGAGGAATGAATCCCCAATTCTTTTTCAGAAAGTGCAACGCGCGGAAGCAGTGTCAGAGGGATACCAGCTCTGGAGAGCGCTTCCGTATCGAATGCATTTTTTTCAAGGTCAAATGCCCCAAGACTGGCGGCCATAGATGGATGAAGAAGCGGTGAGGAGCGTCCGCACAGCTTCATTGCGACAAAGTCTCCGATTGTGCAGAAAACGGAAGTATGCTCTGGAATTCTTTCATTTTTCAGATGAAAAAAGCAGGTCGCTATGCCGAAACCAGAAGAGATGTGATATCCGGTCAGCTCTGATACAGCTTCTGCATAGGAAGAAGAGGCAAATGCTTCGTTACCGCTTTGATCCTGCCATGTGTAGAGAGGGGAAAGCGGGTTCCCGGCAGAATCGAGATATAAAATACCGTGCATCTGTCCCGTGATTCCAATGCTGACAGGCACAGGATAATCTTTCAGGCAAAGATTTAAAAGATCTTCACAGATCTGAAGTAAAACAGAAGGGTCCTGAAGATGTTCAAAATGATGAACGGAAGGTAGTGCAGCGCTGTTCGGCACGGATTTTGAAAATAAAAGCTTGCCTGTCACTGTCTCGGCAACGACAGCACAGACAGTGGTAGAACCAAGATCAATTCCAACTGTATACATAAGATATTCCCTTTCTTTGAGACCGGATCTGTGGCACCGGTCTTTTTTATAGTTCTATTATAATAGGAAAAAAAAGAAATGAAAAGTCAGAACAGGAATCCATAGTCAACTTTTACTGGATAAAGTCAGGAGCTAAAATTTTATAAATTTTTAGCCAGAAAACCCACTACCTTTAGGTGATGGGTAGTTCACATATACAAATTCTTTCACTTTTAAAGCTCATCCGCTTTCTGGCGACTGAATGATAAAAAATCAACAGCATAATATGGAAAAACCAAATTCCCCCCATATTATGCTGTTTCTTTCTTGTTTGCTGTACAGTTCGGATCTTATCTCTTTTCCCATTCTTATAGATCGTCCCTTAACCAGATATTATATTTTTCTAAAGTTTCTTTTTTATGAGAACGGCTGATCGGAATAATTTTTTCATCTTTCATATAGAGATTGTTTCCCTTAATGCTCTCCACATGATACAGATTTACCAGAAAACTGTTATGACATCTACAGAACACTTCTCTGCTCTGGTTCAAAATTTCCTCCATCTCACTCAATTTAAAACCGCACCTCTCTTTCCCATTCTTATGATATATGTGAGTCACACGCATGTCTCTCTCACAATACAGAATATTTTTTATGGGCAGACTTTTTTTCATCTGTCTCCATTCCCATTCAAAATTTTTTCTCTCCTGCTGCTTTTGAAAGTGCCCCAGATAATCAATAATTTTAGGCATCCACTCATGCAGATTGCGTTTCACGCAAAAGAAATTTTGCCCCCACATCTCTCCCTCAAGATTCCCCTGAATATAATCTGTCAAGAATACTAAGATTACTTTTTTGTTCTTATCTGCTATCTCCTGTGCTGTCTGAATTCCTTCGTCCTTTTTCATCTTAATATCCTGAAATAAAATCTGAAGTGTATTTCCTGCATCATCCAAATATTCACAGACTTCAGCTCCTGTCGAAAAACCATAAATTTTAAATCTTAAATTCGGATACTTTTCCCTGTTTTCACTCAGCCACTGATTCAAAATATTGATTCCGTTTTGAATCTCCAAAGCATTCTTATCGCAGATCCCAATTCTGCAGACCTTTTCTTTTAGATCACATTCCATCTATTTTCCCCTTCTTCGCAGAAATTTGCAAAACATATTTGTTTTTTATTATAGCATATTTTACCCCCCCCCCCGCACATTTTTTTTATTTCTCTATTTTTTCTGCAAATTGTCAGATATTTCTGCTTTTTTTCTATAATCTGCGAAGGTTAAAAATATTTCTTTCTATGTCTGCTGTTTTCTTGGTTTTATTTTTATTGTAGTTTTACTATAATCTACTTCCATTTATTTATCAATACTATTTCCTGAACGGGAAATAATCATCCTGTATAGGAATACAACTTTTGATATAATAAGAATATATCAAAATTCGGAGGTATCTTATGGCGAAAGAATATTCCAAAAATATGACTGATTTCAATCAGATCTTAATCCAGAAGTCCAGTTTCGTCTTTCATGCTTACTTTGACAGAGATATGGACAGTTTTGTTAAATTACTGGACCCTGATTTTGTCTGGATCGGCTCCTATGAATTCCAGTACGCGCGGGGAATAGATCATTTTTTAGAAATCACAAAAGAAGAGCAGTGAGAAATTGCGGCGCAGGTATTTGACGAAGAGTATAATATCCTGTTCCATGAAAAAAGTATATGAATTGTCCACGGATGTTTTTCTGCATCCGCCTGGAAAGATGAAATCACTTACCTCTATACAAGACAGCGGGCTACATTTGTGTGGAAGTATACAGGAGAAGATTTTAAACTTCTGCACCTGCATTGTACCATGGCAAGAGATGTTCCTTTAGAGGGAAATATTCAGAATTCAAAACAACGTCATATACGTTGGTTTGAATATATGCAGAATGCTGAGAAAAACCGTACTTCTCCCCAAAACCATATTCTGATAAAGGATATCAATGGCAGTATCCATTACATATCTCCTTCCGAGATTATCTATATCCATATCATCTATCACATTGCAACGATCTATACCGGAAGCCGAAAATTTGATGTGCGCCAAAGTCTGAATCAGCTTCTTACACAGCTTCCATTTTTAATGCAGATCCATAAGAGCTGGCTTGTAAATCCTATTTATATTGTTGAAATACAGCGCTACTATGTAACCACCGCCACCAATGATAAAGTCCCTATTGGCAAATCAAGATATAATGAAGTATGCAAAGCTTTAAAACGTATATAGCATAAAAAGGCTATGGAGATGCGTTTCAGATCCCACAGCCTTTCTTCATATCTTATTTCAAAAACTCGTCTGCTTTGTGTCCTGTAATATTCTCAACGGCTGTCTCACTCAGGATATTTATTGCCTCCGACGTACTCAGCCTTGCATAATATCCAGAATCCGCCTCCTCTTCTACGTTCTTTTTGTTTCCGACAATCACCGTATATTCTGCCGTTTTTCCTTCTTCATCTGTATAGATGACGGTAAAGGATGTCTTCTCTTTATCCAGTCCGCTCTCCTTTAATTCTGTTTCATTCCCTTTATAGTTTTCACATCGCTCAAATGTCAGTCCGTACAGATTGCTCAGCAATGTGTCGCACAGGGATTCATCAGAAATCTTTGTTTTCTTGCCCTCTGTTTTCACATACCATTCATACTCTTTTTCTGTCTCATTCTCCGACTCATTTTCCGCATCCTCTGCAGTTGCATCAGATGGAGTGGCTGCGGCAGCTTCTGCTTTTTCCAACGTATAATTTCCAGATTCATTTTTGATCTCCACAGATAAAATATTTTCCTCTGTCAAATCTGGAAATTCTTCCATTTCAATCATATCATACAGGTCATTCTGGATCTCATTATACAGACTGCTTCCTACTGTATAGGGAACCTCTTCACCTTCAACCAGCAGATAGTATTCACTGTTGACGCTGTTTCCGATATTCAGGGTTGTTTTGTTTCCGGCTCCATCTGTCACGGTCACAGTCGCCTGTGGTTCTGATAAACCATATGCCTCCAGTTCATCTCCTCCTTCCAGTCTTCTCGTCGCCTCCAGATGAGAAACTGTCTCTTCCAAACTCGTCAGGTAAGACTGTTCCAGCGGAAAATCTTCTGCTTCTTTGTATTTCCATTTCTCATCTTCTTTCACAAAAGCAAGCTGTGCCGTCCCATTGTCATAAGAAATCTCTTTTACTTGATCAAGGTCTGTCACCCATATTCTGTTTTCTTCTGACTCTGCCTGCTCCTGTTTCTCTTTTTTCTGTGCTGCGTAATCACTGTAGGCCGTCACTCCGAAATATACTGCTGCCAGTGCAGCCAATACAACCAATAATGCAATCAAATTTTTCTTTTTGCTCATCTCTCCTTCCTCCTATGCTCTTTTTCTTCTGATCCAGATCACCAGTCCTGTCGCTATCAGTCCAATCGGAATCAGACCAATAAAGATCATTCCCCATGTATTTGGATTTGTGACTGTATTATATGTGATTTCCAGGCTCTTTGCCGGTATTGAAATATTTTCTGTCTCATCAAAATTTGCCGTCACTGCATTCATAAAGATATCTGTGTTGGCAAGATTTGCAAAAGAATCTGTAATTTGAGACTGAATCAGACTTCCTGCACTGATCACAGTCAGGCGTGATTTATCTGCTGAATCACTTCCTGCATCAGACGGTGTCGCATCGGCTGCAGTTGCATCTGCAATTTCCTCTTCAGCGACCGCTCCAATCACATACGTTCCCTGTGTCTTATTTCCTTTGTCATCCACTGCATATCCTGCTTCTGACGTCGTCATGAATTCTTCTACGCTCAGTCCTTCTCTGAGATTTTCCTGTACTGTCATACCTCTTGAATTCAATACAAGAGCAAGACTGTCTTCTTTCATTCCGCTGCAGATTTCATTTGTTGTATCAAGTACAGGGAAGATGCTGTAATAGCTGTTCTGATAAAATCTCTGTGTATCGGCGATATATCCCTCAGCCAGATTTAATCCATACTGATTCATCACAGCTTCCAAATTTGGAAGTTTTTCTGTCTGTGATCCAAGAATAATCATCGCTTTTCCGCCGTCCTGCAGATAAGATAAAATCATCTCTTTTTCGTCGTCTGCCAGATCGCTTTCCGGGGCATAGACCGTCAGAAGATCACAGTCCTCCGGTACCTTTCCTTCTGTCAGCAGATTGACGGAAGCTGTCTCAATATTTCCCTTGCTGATCAGATCGGTGATCGTTCCTGAAAATTCTGCCTCTCCATGTCCTTCTGTTGTATATAATTTATTCCCCTCTTTTTGAGAAACGTATGAGACAGCGCTTGTAATCTGACCCTCGCCGTCAAACTCCGTTTCTTTATATTGACCATAATAGTAATAGGACATCTGGTCATACAGAATCATCTCTCCGAAACCGATCACACGCTGTTTTCCTGTTGCTTCACACTTTACCACTACATTGTTCGCTGTCGTATCATATTCCGTCAGAGCAGAAGGATGAAGGACAGGGTCGATCACGGTCTTTTTGATATGTTTCGATGATGCTGTATAATTGTCAATCAGCTGTTCAATTCTCTGGTCAATTTTCCCTTCTTCCGCCAGAATAATAATCTCTACATCCTGATCCAGATTGTTTAAAACTTCTTTCGTCGTATTCCCAATCGAATAGATCTGGTTTGTGCTGATGTCAATTTCTCTTATATCAGAAGGCAGTTTTGCCACAATCAGATTGATGATAATTACAATCACAATCATTACCGCAATAATTCCAAGGCTGTATGACCCGTTTTTCCATTTTATACTTGCTTTTTTCTTTGTTTTATTTGAATTTTCCACGCTGCTTCCCTCCTAACTCCATCGTCTTTTCTGCACGGACTGAATCGTGAAAAATAAAAATAAAAAGATTAACGATATATAAAAAACAAGTCCGCCAATGTCAAATAAATGGTAGGAAGTAAAGCTGTCCATAACGCCTGTTACCGTATAATTCGGAAGCAGATCTGTGATAAAATTATCAGTCAAAAATGATGGAAGCATACTGGAAATTCCAGGCCATAAATAAATCACCAGAACAATTCCAAACGTTCCTACTGCTGAAATAATCTGACTTTCTGTCAGTGAAGAAATGAACATTCCAATCGCTATGAAGACACTTCCCATCATAAAAAATGCAAAAATACTTGCAAAATCTTCTCTCAGATATGCTGTTCCATTCGCCTTAATAATCAGAGGGCAGAGGCAGAAAATTGCCATCGGAATTGCAAATACCGTTTCCATCGCCAGATATTTTCCTAAAATAATTTTAGGAAGGCTCACTGGAGAGGTCAAGAGAAGCTGATCTGTCTTACTTCTCCTTTCGTCTGAAAGACATTTCATTGTCAGAACTGGAATTGCCATCAAAATGATAAATTCCATCGCTCCAAGGACATAAGAATAGTACGGATATCCCACCAGCATATTATAATAGAGGAAATAAATTCCATTCATGGCTACCAGAAAAGCGATAAAAATATATCCGATCATCGAATCAAAATAAGACTTTAATTCTCTTTTATAAACTGCTTTCATCTTTGTCTGTCTCCTCCTCGATCTGTTCTTTTTTCCTGCCAGACATACCAAAGCGGCGAAGATATTTCGATTTCTCTGCTCCTTTTTTTGCCGCCTCTGTCAGTTCAAGGAAGACTTCCTCCAGAGATGCTTTCTTATACTGCATCGTCAAAATCGGATAATTCGCCTGCGCACACGCATAGAATAATTCTTCTCTGGGATCTTTATTTTTTCCCTCCTGAATCGTAACTAAACAGGAGGATTCTTTTTCTTCCACGCTCCATTTTCCAAGTCCCTGTATTTCCGAAAGCATTTCCTGCACATTTTCTTTTCGGGTCTTTACCTCTAAATATAAAGTTCCCGCATCTGACATCTGCTTTTCCAGATTTTCAGGTGTATCGCTGGCAATCAGTTTCCCACCTGAGATAATCATGATATGGTCGCAGACTGCACTGATTTCCGCCAGAATATGAGAACTTAAAATGATGGTATGGTCTTTTGCCAGTTCCTTAATCAGCTCCCGTATCTCGATAATCTGTTTCGGGTCAAGACCGACGGTAGGCTCATCTAAAATAATGATATCAGGAAATCCTATGATTGCCTGGGCAAGCCCTACTCTCTGACGATATCCCTTTGACAGGTTCCGAATCAGTCGATTTTCCACGTCTTGCAGCTTCGTCATCGCAATCACTTTCTGAATCGCATCTCTCTGTTTATTTCGCTCGATTTTCTTCAGCTCTGCTACAAATTTTAAATATTCTCCCACTTTCATATCCGTGTAAAGCGGCGGAATTTCCGGCAGATATCCAATACTTTGTTTCGCTTTCTCAGGTTCTTCCAAAATGTTATGACCATCAATCAACACTTCACCTTCTGTCGCTCCAAGATATCCTGTCATGATGTTCATCGTCGTCGATTTTCCTGCTCCATTGGGACCTAAAAAACCATAAATCTGACCTTTCTCTACTGTAAAACTCAAATGGTCAACCGCCGTATGGCTGCCATATCGTTTTACCAGATTTCTGACCTCAATCACGTTACCACTCCTCTGTTTCATATTTGCATTTCATAAAAAAATCATAAAGAAATTTTGTGAAATTTTTATGATGAGTCTGTGATGAATTTGTGTTTCTTTTCCATTTTTTCTGACATTTATCGCAAAAAATATGCATGGTCTTCTGAAAAACGACTTGTCGTTTCAGAAAATCATGCATATTTTTTGACTGGAGTGAACTCTCCCGACTCATAGAAGTCAGAGCTCCTTCCTTAAAGCTGTTTTATGTTCTCTAATTTCTGGTTGACTCCCTTTTTATCAGATCTACTGAAAAAATAATCTCACCGCATTTTTCTTCTTTATCCTTATGGTCGATGACAGCCCGAACGGCTGCCTTTCCCATTTCACTCACCTGCTGCCTGATTGTAGTCAGTTCGGGAGTCATGATCTGCGAAAGGATAATATCATCAAATCCTATGATCTGAATATCATCTGGAACTTTTTTGCCCTTTCGCTGGAGCTCTTTCATGATCGCCACCGCTACAATATCATTTGCCGCTATAATTCCATCTATCTCAGGATACGATTTTAGGATCTCACGTCCTGCCTCCCGTCCGGCTTCAAACGTATACTCCACTTCCATGCTTTTCGGCTCTATACCGTACTGACTGCAAATCTCACAGTACCCTGCAAACCGTTCTCTGGCTGTTGAAAATCTCTGAGGGCCCCTCACATGAATCAGATTTCTGCATCCGCAGTGAATCATATATTCCGTGGCAATTCTTCCTCCTTCACGGTTGTCAGAATGAATATATAAAAATTGTTTATTTGTTCTGGCCTCCCGGTCAAAAGCGACGACTGGCGTTGTACTGTTTTTAAAAGCTTCCTGAACATCTTCTGCATTTGACATCAAGATAATCCCTTCTGCCTGCAGCATTTCCAGAATATTCAGGACAGATCGAAGTTTTTCTGTTTCACCATTTGCAAAAAAGATCATCATTCGGTATCCCTGACAGTAAATCTCTTTTTCGATAGCGCTCACCACATCATTAAAAAAAGGATTACGGATATCCGGAAAGATTACTCCGATAATTTTTGCACTATTGTTGTAAAAAGCCCGTGCTAAATCATTCGGCACAAATCCTGTCTCTCTTATCACATCCAATACACGCTGTCTCTTTTCCTCTGCTACTTCAGCTGAATGATTGATCATTCGTGATACCGTCGACGGGGATACACCAGCAAGTTTCGCAATATCTCGCAAAAGAACCATATGTTTTCTCTCCATTTTCGTATAAGATTATTTGGAGATTTTAGCTTTTATGGTGCCGGTACTTATCATGAGTTTCTCTGAAAAAGCATAATCTTTTATAATCTCCAAACACACATTGCTTTTAATTAAACCATATTTTAATTTAAAAAACAAGTCATGGATGAACAGATCAATTACCCCGACCTACGTCGAACGCCTTAGAGAAAGGCCTGCCCTGTGGCGTTGGTGAAAAATTTTTTTCTAAAAGATTATGAAAAAATGCACCTCGTATGTTTATACATACAAAGTGCATTTTTTCATTCTAGGAGTTTCATATTACAATAAAGAACAAACGAATGGAAAATTTTCTCTTATTCGCAGAAGCAGAATTCTCCATTTGATATTTCTAATTCCGGAAGCATTCCCGGTCTTGCATCGCCTACATAGCGGTTTCCTGACAATACCGTCACATCAAATTCGCCCTGCATCAGCCCTTCTTCTGTCTTCTGATCCAGTATCACTGTGCTGTCTACATTTTCTCTCACAGTCTTCTTTGCAAAATAATATCCAGAAGTCGCCTCGTCTCTGCTCATCAGTTCAATCTGAATGATACTGTTTTCGTCCATCTGTGTACCTACTTCCAATTCTTTATTGAAAGTGACAGCCAGATCATATTCTTCCGCCTTAAAGTTATAGGTATGTCCTGTCAGTCCTTTTCCAAAACCTGCAAATTCAAATTCAACATGTTCTCCATTTATATCAGCATACATCCAGCCTGTGCCAGATTCAGGACTATAATTGCGTTCTGCGTCTGTTGCCTCCGCTTTTGTCTCAATTTCTGCTGCCATCACACTGCATGATCCTGCAAGCATGGAAGCCATTGCCAGCATTGCTACTATTTTTTTCATCACGGTCCCTCCCTACTTAAAATTGTGTGCCATAAAGATCTGTGACAAATGTCCAGAACTCGTCTCTGTCAATATTGAATACAATCTGAACATTCTTTGATTTATAAGGTCCTTCGCCTGTTGCCCATGTTGCCGCATTTGCATAGCTGTAACTTGAGCTGTTGCAGTCGATCGCCATATCACGGAATTCTGTTTCTGTGATCAGATCAGGGCAAAGGAAGATACCTGCTGTGATTGCATCCCAGCAATAGCTGCTCTTTGTCGGATTTTCAACATAACTGTCATATACACGGTCCATAAATAACTGAGTGATCGGTGTATTGTTCTTCTCTGCCATCATATCGAATACGTCTTTCTTGATCTGAACTTTCGATGCGATATCATGAGGAACCACAACCTGATATGGGAAGTCATTATTCAAACAGATCTGAACAGATTCCGGATCATAGAACCAGTTGAATTCACCTTCCACATTTGCGTTTCCAGGAACGTCAACTGCACCGCCCATGTAGATGATGCCTGCCGTGTTCTCTGCAAATGTAGGGTCCATCATACATGCAAGCGCTACGTTTGTACAGGCGCCTACTGCAAAGATTGTCACTTCTCCCGGATTTTCATGAACCTGCTGAATCATAAATTCTGCCGCATTCATATCTGTCTGTGCTTCTGTCTTTGAATAGCCCCAGGATTCATCCAGAAGGTCTCCAAGATCATGATAGTTTGTCGGCTCAACATAGCTTCCCAGCTGGCGATATCCGCCGGTCCACTGGAAACCGCCGGTAAGCGGCGCATCACTTTCCAGATCACGGAATCCCATGATCGGCACGTCTGTTCCAATGTATACAGGAATATCTGTGCGCTCGATTGCTTCAAGCTGATTTAAAATTGCATTCGTACCTGTTGCACAGATTTCATTTCCGCCTACAGCTGTCACACCCAGAAAATCAACCCATCCTGCTGCATCTGCCTGTGCCAGGATAAACATACAATAGGCATCGTCGCCTAAATATCCCATATCACAGTCTAAAATAACTTTGTTCTCTTCTGCTGTTGTGGCAATACTGTAATCCTCCAATGCCGCAAAAGCCGTTGCCGGTGTAAATAAACTTCCCACCAGACCTGTCACGAGTGCCATGGATAACCATCTTTTTTTCATGATAAATACATCTCCCTTCTCTTTTTATCTCAAAGTGATTTTTTCAAAACTGCGTTGTATTTGACCGGTCATGCCCGCAGTCTTGTCCTCTCACATCAGATACGATAAGTTTTTATTCTACCTCTGTTGTCAAAATATCAACGTAGAAATCCCAGAACGCTTCTCTGTCAATGTCAAATAATACGTCGCATTTCTGTACTCCGTACGGCATTCCCTCTCCTTTTTCCACATCACGGTTGCGGGATGTCCACCAGCTCACTACTCGTCCATAGTTCGGACCATAATTTGTATCTACATCTACATAGCGTTCCTGAATGTCTGTTGCAATTTCAGGTTTCAGCCATACAGCAGCTGTAATTGCATCCCATACAAAGCTGGAAGCATTTGGATCTTTTTCAAATCTGCCCGCCTGACCTTCTACAATCAGTTTAGAAATCTCATTGCCCTGTTTTTCTGCAATGCGGTCATATTCCTCTTTTGTATAGAAAACAGCTTCTGCGATATCATTTGGAACAATCAGCTGATCTTTCCACTCGGAATTCAGACATACCTTGATTCCTTCCGGATCATAATACCAATTAAACTCAGCGGATGGACTGGAGTTGCCTGGGATATCTACGGCTCCGCCCATGTAGATCACACCTGCTGCATCTTCTACAATAGTAGGATCTTTGCGGACTGCTAAAGCCATATTTGTGCCTGCCCCGATCACGAAAATTGTAACTTCTCCTGGATATTTGTGAACCTGCTCAATAATAAAATCGATTGCATGCTCATCCTGCGCCGGTGTCTCGGCATATCCGTAACGCGGTTCTGTCGGAAGATTCAGATAATCAGTCGGACGTTCTGACACATCGCAGAAATCCCCCGTCGAAAAATCCCAGTAAGCGCCGCTATACTCCGGCATTCCCCAAATCTGACTCTCTGCCTCCATATTTCTAAATCCCATCAAAGGAATATCACATCCCATATATACCGGAATGTCTTCCCGTCCAATTAATTCCAGCTGGCGAAGAGCTGCCGTTGTTCCAGATGCAACCCAGGAGTTTCCTCCCACTGTCGTCACGCCTAAAAAATCGCACATTCCAAGACTGTCAGCCTGGCTGAGCATGAACATTACAATCGCATCATCGTTTAAGTAGCCCATATCCGTATCGAGAATCGCTCTCTTAACCGGTGCATCTGCCTGTGTCTCTTCTGCATTTACCATTGCCGGAGCCATGACGCTCGTCATCATTCCTGCTGCAAGCAGCATTGATAAGAATCTTTTCTTCATACTTCTTTTCCTCCTGTAGTTGAAACTTTTAGACTGCAGTGTTGGGTCGATCTCCTCTTTACGTCCAGCTTTCATTTTTATTGTTTTTTGAAATCGGTTTCAAAAATTTCAAAAAATATTTTCATAATTTTGAAACCGGTTTCATTTTTTTGTGCTTCCCCCCGTAATAAAGAAATACACCATTCTCACTGTCTTTTTGAAGGCACACACTTTTCCCCCGCTCTTTTTTCGTCATCCTTTTGAAACCCGTTTCAAAGTTTCAGAAAGTTATTCTTTTTGTTGTTGTACTATTTTTCAACATATTGACGAATTTTATTCTCGTTATATCGTGTGTATCCCACATCTTTTCTATGTATCCTATACTAACACTTTCTTTTTATATTGTATATTGACTTATTTCCTAAATTATTTTTATATTTTTTAGTTATTTTTCACATTCTCATATCTTTTGTTTTTTGGTAATTTTTTATGTTTCCATCACAAAAAAGGACGACTGCAGTTTACATAAATGCAATCGTCCTTCTATACCTATCTTATTTATTCTGCTGTTTCCCCTGTCTCAGATTGTCTCTGACTATGCTTCCTGATTGATTACATCGCTCATGTGATAGTAACCTGCCGGTTTTCCCGCCAGATATTTCGCAGCCTGAACAGCGCCTTTGGCAAATACAGCTTTTGAGTATGCTGTATGTTTAAACTCAATCACCTCATCCATGCCTGCAAAGATCACCTCATGTTCTCCAACAATGTTTCCGCCGCGCACTGCCGAGATTCCGATCTCTTTGCTGTCACGTTTCTGTCTGTTCTGGCTTCTGTCAAATACATAATGATATTCATTTCCAAGAGCTTCATTCAGACTGTCAGCCATTGCAAGAGCTGTTCCGCTCGGTGCATCCACTTTCAGATTGTGATGCTTTTCTACGATTTCCATGTCAAATCCAGCCGGAGCCAGAACTTTTGCTGCCTCTGCGAGCAATTTTAACAAAGTATTCACCCCAAGAGACATATTTGCTGATTTCAGCACAGCCGTCTTTTTGCTAATCTCCTCAATCCGTACAGTCTGCTCTTCGCTCAGTCCCGTTGTACACAATACGACCGGCATCTTTTTCTCTTCACAGTAGTCAAGCAATGCGTCCGTTGCCTTCGGAGATGCAAAATCAATCACAACATCTGCATCCACATTACATTCTTTTAAACTTTTAAAGACTGGATATCCATTGTCTTTGCTGTCTGTGAGATCAATCCCTGCCACGATCTGAGCATCCGAGTCTTCCTTTATGATTCCTGTTATAACCTGACCCATATGACCGTTGCATCCGTGCATAATCACTCTTACCATTCTTTTTATCCCCTTTTTATTTTACATCAATTCCAAATTTAATCAGTTCCTGTTTCAGCATCTCTGCATGAGCTTCCTCAATCTCACACAGCGGAGAACGAAGAGGACCTGCTTCTTTTCCCATCAGATTCAATGCTGCTTTTACAGGGATCGGATTCACTTCACAGAACAGCGCCTCCGCAAGAGGCAGCGCTTTCAACTGAAGTTCACAGCTTTCTTTTACTTTTCCTTCCATGTACAGTTTTACAATATCATGTGTCTGTCTAGGCGCCACGTTGGAGAGAACAGAGATGACACCGATTCCCCCAAGGGACAGAATCGGCACGATCTGATCATCATTTCCAGAGTACAGATCAATACATCCGTCCGCAAGCTGCATCAGTTTTGCCACCTGTGAAATATTTCCGCTTGCCTCTTTGATTCCTACGATATTTTCTACATTTTTCGCCAGTGTCACAGCTGTCTCCGGAAGAATGTTGCATCCTGTTCTGCTTGGAACATTATACATGATAATCGGCAGTTTTACTGAATTTGCAATAGTTGTATAATGCGCAATCAGACCTTTCTGTGTCGCCTTATTGTAATATGGCGTCACAACCAGCAGACCGTCTGCTCCCAGTTTCTCTGCTTCCTGTGACAGATAAACTGCTGTCTCTGTATAATTAGATCCTGTCCCGGCAACTACCGGAATTCTCTTATTCACTTTTTTAATTGCATATTCAATCACACTCAGATGTTCCTCATGTGACATACATGCAGATTCTCCTGTCGTACCGCAAATAATGATGGCATCTGTGCCGCCTGCAATCTGTTCCTCGATCAATTCTCCCAGTTTTTCATAATAGATATCGCCGTTTTCTTTCATAGGTGTCACAATCGCCACGCCAGCTCCTGTAAAAATTGCCATACTTTTTTCCTCCTTAAAATCATAAAAGAATCTCGTCGTATAAAAGTGTATGTTTTCTATGTTTTATCCATACCGCATTCACGCGGCAGTCAAATACTGAAAAGGAACAAAGAATCTCACTTGCAAGATTCTCTGCCTGCGGCAGGCCGCATCAGCGGCATATTTCCATTCCGCCGCAGTGCGGTCCTCGCGGAGCGTTTTTACTTTACCAGAAAATGAAATTTCCTATAAAGTAAAAAAACAGGGTCAGACGGAAGTCTGCCCCTAAAGAATACATGTATTTTCTCCGTATCATTATTCTTTTAGATAGCTCTCCATCACAATTTTGATGACAGTCACACGATTCTTCATCGATGTGCCCAGGCTTCAGGAAGCAGAATCCCTCTACCTTCGGCGTTTTTCCCTTTCCCCAGTCCTCCTCTATCTCTGCCATATCAGACTGCCTACTCATGAAATACGCGACCTCTATCTACTTATGCTCTTGAAGCATCCCTTGATTTTTGTACCATATTATACGCACAATAGGGCATACTTTTCATCCTCTTTTGACTGCTCTCACAGAACATTCCATGAGACTCCGCCATGAATTTATAACTGCCGTAATCTGTACGGCAAATAAGATTTAATACAATGTTTCAAAATAACTATAGCATTATTGAAAACCCTTGTCAACTTCTCTTTTTTTGCTTTTTTTATCTTCTCTGAATCAGCTCCGTCACTGCATCTGCGTATTCCCAGAGAGACTCCTGACGAGGAATACCAGTCAAAATCAGACTCATATTTTCATCTCTGGAAGTGATAAGCGATTTTACCTCTTCTTCTGTAATAATTCCTTTTTCTATAAGTCCAAGCACCTCATCCAGAATTAAAATATCACATTCCTGTGTGACCATTACTTTTTTGGCAAAGTTCCATCCATTTCGTATATTTTGCGCTTCTTCTGCCTGTTCTTCCTGCGTCAGATTACTGAAAGCACAGTCTGCTTTCTGAAAACGAAACAACTTAATCTCAGGCTCCAGTCTCTCAATAAACCGTATCTCTTCGCTCAGTTTTTCTTTCAGGAACTGAATAATAAAAACATTTTTTCCCATAGATGCGGCTCGAATTGCCTGACCAATCGCAGCAGTCGTTTTTCCTTTTCCCTCTCCGCAAAATATATGTACATACCCTTTATCCATCATGCACCTCACATATGCTCGTTTGTTTTATTTTCTATATCATGTTCTGGATTTCCACTGCTATTTTGCCCTTATACTACTACATACCTCAAAATAATGCAAGATTTTATTCCAAATATTCCATTTTGCTTACGGAAACTTCATATGCTGTGCGCCGCTCTGTCACTTCTCCTTCCAGCTTTTTCACATATTCACGGCTCTGGATTCTGCCCCATATCTGCACATGACCACCGACCTCAAATCCTGATGTAAAGCGCGCATTTCTTCCCCAGCTGATACATGGTATATAATCGGATTTGCCATACGGACGATTCACCGCAATCAGCATATCTGCGATTTCCCTTCCAAGAGGCGTTTTTCTGTAGATCGGAGGCTTACAGATATAGCCGTCGAGAAAGATCTGATTACTTTTTACTTTGTCATCTTCCTCCTCCACAAATGTCACTTCTCTTGCAAAGACGGACAGTACCAGTCTGTTTTTCTTTTCCTCATGGCGGTTATAGGATCGGAATTGTCCTGTCACCTGGATAAACTCGCCTTTGTAATCCTGAGTGACGTCGATCAGTCTCTCCGAAATCATAACAGGAATGCGGTCTGCTGATGCGCTGAGACGTTTTATGGACACATCTACCATATAAAACCCTTCTCCAAACACTTCATGACTGAACATGAAATCGGATACAATCTCTCCTACAATCGAAACCTGGTTGTTTTCAATAATCTTATCTGCCATAACAAAATGTGCTCCCTTCTGCTTTTAAAGTATCTTTTTTATCCGCCGTCTGTTCTGAAACGGACATTTGGACTCCGCCTTTGCGTGTACCTCTGGTGTCATTCTTTCCTCACGAACATCCTGACGATCTATAAATATGTTTATTCTCCCATTTTGCACATTAGAACTTTCCTGTCCAAGAATCGTAAGACAGGCTTCGACCATGCATGTCTGATTCGATCGTTTTTTGTGAATCGCACACATTTTTCCCTGTAAAGAATCTGTATCTTTTAACTTCTGCTTGTAATCTGGGCAAAATGTGATAGAATAAAAAAGTTGTTATTAATTATTGTTTATTCGTAGAGTTATTGTAAAAAGGAAGAACAAAAAATGAAAAGAGAAGACATCCGTAATATCGCAATTATCGCCCATGTCGATCATGGCAAGACCACTCTGGTAGATGAATTGCTGAAACAAAGCGGCGTATTCCGTGCAAATCAGGAAGTTGCCGACCGTGTTATGGACTCTAATGCGATTGAGAGAGAACGCGGAATTACGATTTTATCAAAAAATACTGC